>Ga0307515_10001027_pt1 | contig 63746 bp, 69 predicted proteins | sample 17_EM_MG_FD_194513 | JGI IMG/M metagenome (GOLD analysis project Ga0307515, IMG submission 194513) | Populus trichocarpa ectomycorrhiza microbial communities from riparian zone in the Pacific Northwest, United States - 17_EM | ecosystem: Host-associated > Plants > Roots > Unclassified | place... | reverse complement strand
TTCATATTTTGCCGGTTGACCGACTAACGTAATCAATTCAAATCGTCACGCGCTAAATAAGCTCTTAACTAATAGACAATCAATGATTTCAAAGAACAATTTTTATCTTTTAATGGACACTAATGATATTAATTATTAAAACAATATACTTAACTTAACCTTAGATAATTTGACCAGCCTTTAAGCTCATTAACTGTTAAGTTATACATCGCAAACCTTGTAAATCAATTTATTATGCAACAACAACCCTTTGGCAATTTCACCAGATTGCTTCCTCTTGCGCTTATTTTTTGCGTATTTTTATTTGTAACAGCCTGTCGGCCGCCTGCTGGCAGTGCCATTAAATTTGCTTCGTTAAAATATACTTCCGGGCAAATTGATCATTGGCTCGCTTCGGCTGAAACCAATAATTTTGTTTTTCAGTTTTATACACCCGATGCTGATAATCAAAAGCACCCCTGTCAACTTATTTCGTACATCATTGATACAGCGGGCAATTACTTAAATGCCGCTAACCCCGATACATTATCATTGGCAAAAGATAGTTTAATCACGCTAAGCGGTAAAGCCATATTGGGCAACTCCTATATTTCCAAAAAAACCATAATCGATATGTTAAAGGATTCCGGCGGAAATAAGCGGGACTTTGACTACCTCCTGCTTACCCCTATAATACTTCCGGCCAACCGGCATGTTGTTTACCAGGTTCAAATCATAAAAGGAGGCATTATATTAAAATGCGAGAATGGCGATGTAAATTCAAACCCTTCGCCACCGGCTACAATGCGTTAGAAATATATAAAGGCTGTGCAAAATATTCTTAAAAACGTTCTTGATTGGTCGGAGGTTTGGGCATTGCTCATACCTTTGACTTTTCTTTACATCCGTAAAAAGCAACCGGCCGTTAACAAGCCTGTTATCATATATATTTGGATAGCACTGTTATTGAATATAGGTATCGACCTAACCTGGAAATTCAGGACAAAACTACCTGTTCAGTTTCAGTCGAATAATTATCTGTATAATATCCATTCTATAGTTAGGTTCCTGTTATTCAGTTCCTATTTTATCCGGCTTAAGCAGCCATTTCTTACTAAAACAAAAAAAGTAATTCAAGTTATTTTTGCCGGGTTTGTAATAGTAAACTTTAGTGTTTACCAGCATTTTTTTGACTACTGGCAGTTTAGCAGCCTGCTGTTATCGGTTGAAGCGGCGCTGCTGTTGTTTTATTGTATTCAATATTATCTATTCAGGATAAACGACGATGAAGAAATAAGCAAAAACCAACCCGATTTATGGATTGTTACCGGCCTGGGGATCTATGTAACAGTAAATTTTTTCATATTCCTGCTTTATAACAAGCTTACCGTACATCTGCAAAATTTTGCAGTGAGCTTATGGAATATCCACAATATCGCCTTTATCATCTTCTGTATTTTTATAGCAAAAGCCTTTTATGAGTCAGAATTATAAAGAAATAAAGCTTTTTCTGTTTATGGGGATAGCAGTGATGCTTTTCCTGTTTGCGAGTGTTTTATTGATTTTTATTTTTTTTCAGCGAAAAAAATTTCAATACCAAAAAAACATTCAAAATTTACGCGAAAATCAGCAAAACCAATTAATTGAAGCAGCGGTACGCAGCGAAGAAGCTGTACGGCACCGGATTGCCGAAGATTTACATGACGAGGTTGGCGCTATATTATCCTCATCAAAACTGCATTTCCAGGGAATAAAAATTAATGTTTTTGACGATAAAAACGAGCAACTTTATGAAAAGGCCAAAGAGTTACTGGACGAAGCCATTAAACAGGTAAGGGACATTTCGCATAATCTTCATTCGGGCATATTGAAAGAATTGGGCCTGAATATCGCGATCCAGCACTTTGCCGAAAAAATAGTCCATAACTCCAATATCATCAAGGCCACAACCGACCTGGCCGATTCGTATACCGCGCCAACAACCGAAAACGATATAAGTGTTTACAGGATATTTCAGGAGCTTGTAAATAATATCATTAAATACGCCGACGCCAAAACGCTGCATATCAGTTCGGTTTATGAAAATCATGCGTTAAGGCTAACCATTTTTCATGATGGCAACGGACTAACCCAGAAGCAGTATGAAGAGCTACGTTTTAAGAAAAACGGGCTTGGATTAAAGAATATACAAAGCCGTATAATTTTGATAAAAGGGAAGCTTACATTTTCGCAGGTAGCCGGGGGCTATTGTATTGATATATATGTAAAAGACAACCTGAATTCCTGAAATAACAACAATGTATACGGATATTTTTATCCTTGATATAATATTTAAGTAAAATTTAAAAAATAACTTTTGCACTTTAATTTGGGGTAGCAAATGAATTTATCAGCCTCGGAGTTAAAGTCTCCCCTACCGGGGGAGATTTAGAGGGGGCTTTCGATACATCATCTAATGAAAACAAACTATGAAGCCCAATAAAATAAAAATAGCGATAGCAGACGACTATACTATATTCAGAGATGGTTTAAAAGTTGGGCTGGCCCAGTACAATGATTTTGAAGTAACCATGGAAGCCAGTAACGGCCAGGATTTGATAGAAGGGATGGAGAAAGAGCTGCCGGATGTTATTATTATGGATTTAAAGATGCCGGTAATGGATGGCATAGAAGCTACCAAACTGGTAAAAAAAAGATTTAGTTCAGTTAAAATTTTGGTGGTAACCATGTACGATGATGATAAGTTTATCATCCATTTGATGGAGATTGGCGCAAACGGTTATTTATTAAAAAATGCCGACTCGGAAGAGATTGGCAAGGCAATTTATGCAGTACATGAAAATGGCTACTATTTTAACGATATAGTAAGCAAAGCCCTCCTGAAAAAATTAGTAATAAAGGGTAACCTGAAGCCATCGTTTAACCAAAACATTGAATTTACCGAGCGCGAGCAGGAAGTTTTAAAACTGATATGCGAAGAAAAAACCGCTACCGAAATGGGCAAACAACTTTTCCTCAGCCCACGCTCAATAGAGGGGATCAGGATAAGGCTGATTGAAAAGGTAGGCGTTCGGAATACCGCCGGCCTGGTCATGTTTGCAGTAAAAAACGGGATAATATAATGTACTTATCATGAGTTTTCCGGCCCGGTGTATGAGGTAAAGATTTGAACTGCGGCGTGATAAAAACCCAACAGTTGCAAGGTTTTATAAATTATCGATATACTGATAGATTCGTGCCAATAAAACATCGAAATCAGGCTGACCATTGTAGTATAGCGCCGCGGTATCGGTGTATCGTTTCTTGAACGAAGCCCTTAACTCTTCATCGCTCAACATAAAGGCTTCATTTTGATTTAATGGAATAGCTAAGTCGGGTTTAGGAAAACGCTCTTCCTTATGAGCCAAATATTCCGGCGTTCCGATAAACGCCTGCAAATTTAAGCGAACACCGGGGTGAGCAAGCGCTTAGCCTTGCCGTTTCCGTATTGGCTGAGGGTTTGCTGTAGCTCATTTTTATTCATGCTCCGGGCTTTGGATAAAACATTGGTAAGTACTTGTTGCTGATCTTCGGCCAGTCTGTCTAAGTTACTAACCAAATCAACGAGCAAAAATTCAGGTGTTAGTTTTTCAGGAAAATGATGTTTTACCTGGAAATCAAATGTGCGGTTACCCAGTTTGAATTTTCCATGCCGTTTATGGTTATAAACGATACGCTGGTTATATAGTTGGGTAGTGCCCACCCCCAATGCATTATACAGATTAGGAGAGGTGAGCAGAAAGCGGTCATCTTTTAAGAATGAGCGCACCAAAGCTTCTTCTTCCGGTGGTGTTTTTCCAAAACTGGAATTTTTGGGGTAATAGTAAACTCCTTGTGAAAGTTTTTGTAATATACCCTCTTTTATTAGGGAATGCAGATGCCTGTCGACCGATTTCGACCACTTTGTAAGATCGTTTCTGCGGTAAACCTGGCCTTCATGCAAATATGTTTTAAGGTGTTCCAGTGTCGACATCTTTTTACTTTTTACAAAGTTGATGATAAATCGAAAACTATGTAAGGATTTTTATTGAAAATTCATGCAATAGTTATTTTAAAAATCGAAGGAAATATGACGTTATGAAAATATTAAAGCCTTTTGCATGTCGATATTTGTTAGGGTCAACACACAACAAAGCGCGCCGGGGGATTCTAACAAGGGCGAAAGTGGAGAAAGTGCGGGATGCCAAATCTACTCCGGCATCCCACCCCCCAATTGACCCCATACCCAAAAGTCTTGATACCTGATACTTACTACTTGATACCATTCTTCTCCAATGGTTTACGATGCCAGTAGTTGGCCAGTAATGATCCGGTGATGTTCATCAGCGGACCAAATACCGCGGGGGCCAGGCCTACCGTAGCGATTTTTCCCATCGCTTTTGCCAGCCCGGAAGCAAGGCCGGCGTTTTGCATGCCTACTTCTATGGCCATGGTACGGCAATCGCGTTCAGGCATTTTAAATAGGCGACCGGCCCAGTAACCCAGGGTATAACCCAATAAATTGTGAATAAGCACCAGCAACACCAGCATCGCGCCAATATTTAGCAAGCTGTTACGCCCGGCCGCAGTAATAATTACAATAATGAAAGCGATACCAAACATGGATATCAATGGCATCAGCGTTTCCAGCCACGCGGCCCGTTTAAGCAGGTATTTATTAAAAAGAATGCCTGCACCGATTGGCAAAATAACTATTTTCATAATATCCCACATCATGCCAAGCACATCTATTTTAATAAACGCGCCGCCAAGCAGTTTCATAAGCAACGGCGTAAAAAACGGCGCCAACATGGTTGATACGGCGGTTATGGTAACTGATAATGCTAGGTTGGCCTTTGCCAGGTATGAGATAACATTGGAGGCCGTTCCGTTTGGCGAACACCCCACGAGGATTAAGCCTGCGGCAATTTCAGGCGGAAAACCGCTTAATTTGGCCAGTGTAAATCCAAGCAGCGGCATAATAATAAAATGACTACCAACACCTATGAGTACTCCTTTGGGCGTTTTAATAACCCCGGCAAAATCTTTAATCCCCATAGATGTGCCCATCCCGAACATAATAAGTTGCAGCAACGGCGTAATAAGACCGGATAGCTTAAAACCTTTTATTTCAACAAAATATTGCGGATAGTATAATGCCGCGGTAACTGCCGCGAAAATGATAAGCGTAAAGGTGAATCCCTTTAACAGCTCCCATCCGCGGCATGCTACAGATAGCAAGATAAAGAATGCGATGATAAACGGGCCGGCATACGCAATGCCATCCCGGTAAATTTGCCAAACGGCAGCAAGCACACAAAGCACGGCAATACCCGCAATGAGTTTGTATATAACGATATTTTTCAACTGTTTATATTTAGGTTATAATTGGTTACCAGGTACGCTTTTCCATAAAGGCATCTAATTGCGCCCCGGTCATTTTTATTTTGCCCGGATTTTGATCAAGCCATTTCATGAACGCGTCTTTCACCTGGCTGGTCCACTGGCTATCAATTTCGCCGGTGGCAAACCTGCCCGATTTAAGCATGGCGTGTCCAAACTCGTCGCGCAGGGCTATGAATTCGGCGGTGGCCACTACTTTTTCGGCCAAATGGGCCGGGATAAATAGTACGCCTTCTTTTTCGGATATAACCAAATCGCCGGGCAGCACTACCGCACGGCCTATACGGATGGGGGTGTTAAGGCCCATCAGCACCATTTCTTCAAGGTACGATGGATCAAAATCGCGTACAAAGGCATTAAAACCATTGATTTCTTTAAGCCCCTGCAGGTCGCGTGCCGAGCCGTCAAAAATAACGCCGTTACCCGATTTGCTGAAAATAGAGTTGCCCAGGTTATCGCCTATTAATGTTCCTCCCCTTATCTTGCCAAAGCCATCGGCAACGTAAACATCGCCTTTGGTTAAAGTTTCTATAGGCCAGGCGTTGGTGTTGCCTTTTCGCCCTTGTTTATTGCCCCGCTCTTTAATGTTTTTTTCTATATCGGGGCGGCTTGGCATAAACATGGCCGTAATGGCGCGGCCAACAACGGGCAGGGTATCGTTAACCAGTTTCCACCCACCTTCAAACTGGTTATTATAGCCTTCGTTTTTTAATACCGTCCAGGCTTCCTCAATACCAATTTTTTTTGCCCTTTCTATAATATCATCCGGAATTTTGGGCCTGCCGTCGGCAAAGCGTTCGCCTTTCCATTCCGACGTATAAAAGATCAGTTCGTCCCTCGAAATGGTTTGCGCTGTGGCGTCGCGGCAACAGCCAACACATGCAAAAAGCCCAAGGATTAAAAGTTGATAGTATTTCATAACTTTTATTAAACGGGATAATATTAATGATTTTCTGTGATTAATGCAGTTTGCGGGTTTTTGGTGTTGATTTTAGGAGGATAAATAGGCGATGCTATCCCGTTAAGATCGTAAACTATTTTACCCGCCCTGAGGGTGAGCTCGCACACAAATTTTTTATTGGCCTCAACCTTGTAACCCGTATAATCAAACAAGCCGAATTTGCCGTCGACAATGCTCAGGATAGCCACATCGGCGCCCGAACCTACCGATAGGTTTCCCAATTCTTCGTGTTTTATTTCCTTCGCCGGGTTTGAGGTACAGGCCTGTATTACATCGTGCAGGGGCATCCCCAGGGCTAAAAATTTGGTCATGCAGGTAAGCATATCCTTCATGGCATCATTCATGCTGCCCACATGCAAATCGGTGCTGATGGAGCTTGGGAAAAAGCCCTCTTTAGCCGCAGGCAGCGCCTGCGAATAGGCAAAGCTGATATTGCCGTAGCCTACGTCAAAAGCAATGCCCCGTTTCCGGGCTTCGTATACAAAGGGTTTTACCTTGTTAGTTGTTGGGTCTACAATAGGTTCGCGGCTACTTAACTGGCCAAAACAATGGGTGAAAATATCGCCTGGCCTAAGATGTTTCAAAAATAACTCTTCAAGCGGCAAGGGGGGCGTGCTGCCGCCAAAATCAATCATCACAGGAATTCCTTTTGCCGCCGTGCCGGCCTCCACCGCGCGGTCGGTAGGCGCCCAGTCATGGCCTTCGTAATGGGCCAGTTTTATTCCTACTATAATATCTTTATATCTCCGGGCAATCAGGGCGGTCATCCGTGGGTCCATATCGTTCAGGTCCTGCTCGTAATCGCCGCGCATGCCTTCGCCCACAATGTTTAAAAATGCCAGCACGCGGGTCCTGGAGTTATCGATGGTTTGCGTTTTAAAGGTTGAAAAAGTTCGCCAGCCCGAGCTGCCCGCATCTACAACCGTAGTTACGCCGTTCCGAAAGGTAAATCCATCCGGCGCCAGGCCAAGGTTCCCGTTTTCATATTGATGATCGGGCTGGGTACCGCCAAAATTATGGGTATGGATGTCAATTAATCCGGGCACTACATACATGCCTTTAGCCTCAATTACATCTGCCGCTTGTTTGGCGTCGATATTTTTGGATACCAGCGCTATTTTATTGTTGATAATAGCAATATCCATGATGGCGTCGATATCGTTTTTAGGATCAATCACGTGGCCATCCTTAATCACAATATCGTACGATTGTGCCATTACTGCTGTGCTTAATACGCTTAACAGCACCAATAATAAGAAGTAGGTTTTTTGCATTTTGGGTTAATATTTAAATCATAATAAAGTATTGCAGGTGTAATTTTTGACAGGCAGATATATGTTGGGCGGATAATTTTATCAGACAGCTTGTTGCAAAATAGTTTTTACTCTCCCTGCCACAATATCAACCTGGTTTGGCCGCAAAAGCACCACGCCAATGGTAAGGCTATCGCCGTGCCCGTTAGCCACAATGCTTGGCGTACCGTTTTTTAAAGCCGTTACTACCTGTTGGGGCGTAATTTTAATTTTGCTGTTATCCCAGCTTACGTTCAGGCTTGGGTAGGCATTGGAAGGGCCGGGGTCAACCACTGTCTCGGTTTTAACACCGGGCAGGCTTTCCAGCTGCGTGCCGATATATTTGGTGCGCTGCATCCAGTCTTCCCATTCTTTTTTGTGGTCGCGTTCCAGGTAAGCTTTTAATGCGGCGTACATGCCAAACATTTCTTCCTTGTTTACCTTCATGGGGCGGCCAATAGGCGCCTCGTTGGGACTGTGGTTAAGGCGGGCGGCGGTGATCAGGTCTTTACGACCAAAAAGCAAACCGGCGCTTTGCGGCCCGCGTATCATTTTGCCACCCGAAAAAGTCACCAGGTCGAACCCGATTTTCTGAAACTTAAACAGGTTTTCTACCGGCGGCACGTCGGCGGCGGCATCCAAAAAGGTTGGTATGTTGTGCCGTTTGGCAATAGCCACAAAATCGGCATGCGTAATACTGCTTTTTTCGGCAGCGTTAAAAAAAAGGGCCATTACCGTTTTATCGTTAAAGGCTTTCTCCATTTCGTCCGGGCCTTCAACTTCAATAATTTTGGCGCCGGTAGTGGTTACGGCTTGGTCAAACAGGTACCTGTGTGTTTTCTGCATAATTACCTCGGGTCGTGGCCCCGGCAGGTTGGGCAGCTGCTTAATTTTTTCATGATCGGTACCGGTTATGGCAGCCGCGGTACCCAGTAATATGGCGCATGCAGCACCCGAAGTAACCATTGCCGACTCTACATGTAGCATTTCGGCAATTTTTGCCCCAACTTTATCCTGTAGCTCGTACATGTTGGCAAAATCGTGCGAGGTTGAATTGATGGCCTCCAATACTTCCGGCAGCATCAGCGAACCGGATAAGAAAGTCATGGTTACCGAGGCGTTAATTACCGGCGTAACGCCAAGCTCTTTAAACAGATCGCGCACCGGCTTTTTTGCCGGAGAGGAGGGGAGCGTAACGGCGGCTTTGCTTACCAGGCTGCCTGTTAGGGGTAACAGGGTAAGGCCCTTGAGTATGTCTCTGCGTTTCATTTTTTGATTATTATATGTAAGCGATACAATCCATCTCAACCAGCGAATTACCGGGCACGCCACCTTTGGCTACGGCAACTGTGGTACGCACCGGCGGATTTTTGCCAAAGCGGCCTTTGTAAACCTCATTCATGCCCTGGTAATCGGCAATATCATTCAGGAACACGGTTACCTTGAGTACTTTTTCCATAGATGAGCCGGCTTTTATCAGTTCTTTCTCCAGCTCTTTAAGCACAATCTCGGTATGCGCTTTAATCTCGAAGGGTTCAACGTGGGCACCTTTCCCGGCTACAAAAACCATGTTGCCCAGTTTGGTCGAGCCTGAAAACAATGGCACATCCTGGAATGATGTTACATTATTAACTACTTTTTCTTCGGCGGGCGCGGCTATGGCGTCTTTGCTTATACCGAATACGGATATGCCTACTGCCGAGGCCAGTATCCTTTTTAAAACAGATCTTCTTTTTTCCATGTTGTTTTTTATTTTGTGTTACCGGGTGTATATGTTGTTTTAGTTATTGTTAGCGTGATTTATTTGTAGGCGCCTCAGTGTTTTGGGCACTTAACGTAAGAATATATTTTACCATTTTATTAGCCTCATCGGCGCTTACCGCGGGATGAGGGGCCATGGGCACCGGGCCCCATGTACCACCGCCGCCGCTGATTATTTTTTGCGAAAGCATAGCCACAGATGCCTGGTCCTGCGGGTATTTGCCGGCAATGGCCACGTAGGCAGGCCCCACCAGTTTCTCTTCAACTTTATGACATGCCAGGCAGTCGGATTTGGAAATAAGGGTTTTACCGGCCTCAATTTCGGGGGCGGTGGCAAATGGAGGTTTTGATATTACGGCAGGGGCAGCGGCTTTCTTTTTTGCGGTAGTTTTTTTCTTTATCTGTGCCCCTGCCTGGCAGCACAGAATGGTTAAAACAACGCAGAAAACGCCTGTTATTAATTTATTAATCTTCATGTTGCTGCTGTATTTGCTTATCCGCCATTTTTCGCACGGCGCTTACGTCTGCCGGTGTTACAATTTCGGGGATGTTATTAAAATTGGATTTGATGTAGGTAAGTACTTCGGCTACCTGTTTATCAGATAAAAAGCTGCCGTGTGCGGGCATTACTTCGTTGTACGAAAGCCCCTTTACCTTTACGGGGCCTTTTAACCCGTTAAGTATCAGTTTAATTAACCGGGTTTTATTATAATTTACCCATTCGGATTGCACCAGGGGGGGGAAACGGTTTCCGTCGCCTTTGCCGTCGTTTTGGTGGCAGGCCACACAATAGGTGCTGTATACAACCGATGTGGCGGCTACATCTTTAAACAGGTTATCCTTGATCTCATCGGGCGTTCGAATATTCGATGCCGTTTGTTTTCGCGTTTCCATGGCTGCAAGCTGTGCCGGGCCGAAGGCTTTTTTGTCGCCGGTGTATATAATGCGCCAGATCCTTCCTTTTTCGGTATCACTTACGTACAATGAGCCATCCGGCCCTTCGGCCAGGCCCATGGGGCGGTATACGGCATTACTTACGTTTACAATAGGGTCAACCCTGGCAAAACCATCGGCAAAAACCTCCCATGGCCCCGAAGGCCGGCCATCTTTAAACGGAACAAATACAATGATATAACCCGCTTGCGGATAAGGCGCCCTATCTGTAGCGCCATGAAAAGCCACAAATGCGCCATTTTTATAATGGTCAGGGAACTGCTTTCCCTTGTAAAACAATAAATCGTTGGGCGCGAAATGTGCCGGGAAGCCAATCAGCGGCTGGGTTAGTTTAGCACCATCGCCCTCTTTAATTTTATCGCCGCCAAATTCGGGGTTAAGCAGTTTTTTGTTTTTTATTGGATCGTAGTAATAGTAGGGCCAGCCACCATCAAGGCCCTGCTGTACCTTAAAAAACTCTTCGGCGGGCTGCACCGCGCTTTCCCATGGCGTGTACAGGTCGGGCCATAGTAGCCTGAAATCGTCGCGGCCATGGTTAATGGTGTATAACGATTTACTTTTGGGGTCCCAATCCAGGGCAACAATACTTCTTAGTCCGGTGGCATATTTTACACCATCGGCCTGGTGCTGGTTGGTTTTATTGGCATCAAACATCCAGATGCCGCCATGATCTTTCAACCAGGGGTTGCCGTTATCGGGTTCGCCCGGGCTGCCAACGCCCGGCGAACCCGGCTGCCGGTTGTTTACCTGCCCGGCGTTTGACCCGGCCCCCCAGCCCACAAAAATGTGGCCCTTGTTATCAAAGGCAATGGGCTTGGTTTGATGCTCATGATAGGGCGGATTATCAATAACAATGGTATCCATTTTACTATCGGGCACCAATTGCCCGCGTTTAAGCTTCACCCGGTAAACCATCAGTTCCGAACTGAAATACAGGTAGCCGTCATGAACCCGCATGGCAGTGCCGTAGGTGTGGCCATCATATTTGCCAAAAGGCGCTATAACATCAGCGCGGCCATCGCCATTGGTATCGCGCAGGGCTATGTTGCCATAGCCGTCATTTGAGTAATGGTCGCGGGCTTTTACATAAATATCGCCGTTTGTGTTAACAGCTATGTGTCGCGCCTGGCCCTTTAAACTATCAACAACCACAAGCCCGCCGAAACCTGCCGGTAAAAATAGTCCGCCATTATCTGCGTCGGCCGCGGGGAGCTTTGTATCGCGGGCTATCCACGAAAATCCCATAACCAAAAGCAAAGCTACCGCGCAGGTCAACTTCAATAAATGCCGGCCAAAATAACGCGAAGCAGCAGCCGAAGCCTTCCTTATGCCTTTAGTACTATTCATGCAAACAATAAATTTTATATACAAATCCTGCTATCAGATAAAACCCGGCAATCATCAGGGGGATTAGCGATTGCCTGGCTTTTATCTGATTATATATTTCCTATTACACATGACTACCGGCAGTTTATCCCTCCGGAAGGTTGAAATATTTACGCATCGCCCGGTTTTTAGTTAAACAGAAGGGCTTTGGTATCGAATTATTGCTTGCAGTTTATATCATAGTGGCTTTTTGTAGAAAAGTTATATTTTTACGTAATTATAAACCTGTTATGAAAGCCTTAATCACTACCCTTATCTGTATTGTATTTGTTTTTGCCGGCTGCAAAAAAGATACAAAACCCGGAACAGAAATAACAGCCAGAAGCATTGTCGGCAAATGGACAGTTACAAGCCTGGTATATCAAAGCTATAAGGATGGTAAGCTCACCAGGGAAGACCCGCTTGAAGCATATGCTTATGAATTTGAATTTAAAACCGATGGAACAGTAGGCTATACCGAAGGTGATGTAACGTCTTCCGGCGAATACACTATTAAATACGACTCGGGGAAATATTATTACTGGGTAGGTATCCAGGGCCGCCATGGTTCGCCTGACGAAGGTACTGCCGAAATTAAAATGATTAACAAAAACTCCTTCACACTTAGATTCGAAACTTCCGACGTCAGTGGCCTCAGGTATGTGGTGATTGAAACTATGGTAAGAAAGTAATTTTATTTAACAGATATCGTCACACCTCGTTTTCTGCACTTAACACTCCGGCAGCTGAGTAAACTAACACTCGCGGTGAAAAACGGCGGCCAGAGGCTATCCACCGTTTAAAAATCTCTTCAAATCACTATGTCGTGCAGTTTGCAAAAGCAACCTTCCCGCCTTTTTATTTGGATTGATTTTTCTTTTTTTACTTTCGCGGAAAATTATTCTGAATGAAGGAGCAACTACTTGAGTTAATAATGGCATCCCAAAAAGGATCGCTGGTATTTAGTGATGTTATCAAATTGATTGAAACCTATTACAATCATCAGCCAACTGCCTTTAAAAATGGTGATTTATATAACGAGGCCACGCAAAACCAGGGGAGTGCAAAGGTTTTTACCTGTGCCCAACTCCATAATTTAAGCGCAGCCGACACACTTTATTTGTTTGCCGAACATTACCAATCGGTATTAGCCAGCCCGCATGCAACAGACCATCAAAATATAAGGCAGTTTATGGCCCATGGCTGGCCGGGTGTTGTTTTTGAGGGAGAGGCGTTGACCGCAAAATAGCAGTGATTTAGGCCCCGGTGTCTCTTTTAAGCATCCTTTAGTCTGATGCAGCATAGTAGTTCGAAGGCTGGAGAATCGAACGGCAGGGAATTCTATCCTATTTGGTCTTTTACGTATTCAATACCTCGCTCCAATTTATATTTAAACCATTCCTCACGCAAGTCGGGATGGTATTGCAACAGGTGGTTGAAATTGCCAAACGGCTTTTTGCGCGATATAGCATCAATAAACTTGTTGTGTGTAGGTATGTGGTTAATACCGGCAATAAAATCTTCCATAACTTTAAATGCCTCGCGGCTGCTCATTCCCTCAAATCGCTGATAATCGCCGTAGTTTTCAGCAATTTTATCAATAACCTCTGCCCATGGTTCTTCGTCATAGCCGGGGTTCCTGAATTCATCCGGGTAATAATCCATAGTACCTGTTGGTTTATGATAAAAACAAACCATGCCCATATCCAGCATTTCGGCAATATCTTTTATAATTTCGGGTGTTATTTCTTTTACTAAATGCATAATTATAAATGTAGTTTAGTATTGTACATAAGTTGTATAACTACAGCTAAGTTAATAGTACTAAGTATTGAGTCAAAAGTCAAATTTATTCTTTTTGACTTGGAACTTAAGACTTTCGACGAAGGGCTGTCCGTCATTACATGATTAAGATAATACTACGATGGGCAGTACAAAGATAAAAGTTTATTATAAATCCGGTCACCCACAATAAAGCCAAACTGAAAATATGTTCACACTGCAAAATTTTGAGAAACAACTAAATAAGGTAATGCTGCAAAGAGGAAAGCAGTACCATGAAGAAGAAGCAGTTGCCGACCTGGAAGAAAACGCGGGCCGCTGGACGGCGGAAGTTGAAGGAACTGAAACATACAATATATCGGTAACGCTGAAAAACGATAAGGAAATTGTAGCTTACAATTGTGATTGCCCCTATGATGGCGCCATCTGTAAACACGTAATAGCAGTGCTTTTTGAAATAAGGGATGAGTTAGCAACCCGTATAATAGTACCCCAAAAGGGTGCGAAGAAAAACCGGTTTGAAGATTTGCTGTTGAAGATCAGCGCCGATGAATACCGGGTTTTTATTAAAGATTACGCCTTAACCAACAAGGATTTTAAAACGGCCTTCGAACTGTTTTTTGCAGATAAGGATGGCCGTATTGATACCGGTAAATTGTATACCGATTTAATAAAAAAGCTCATAAAAAAACATACAGCCAGGGGGTATATGGATTACCGTTCGGCGGCTGGTTTGGCCAAAGAGGTAAATCAACTAATTGATAAGGGTTTTGATTTTGCCAATAAACGAAACTTCGTAGAAGCCTTTGTGATAGCTACTGTTGTGTTAAAGGAAATGATGCAGGTGATAACTTATTGCGATGATTCAAGCGGTGCATTAGGCGATGCTATTTATTACACCATCCAACTTGTAGATCTCATAGCTTTATCTGATGATGCCGTTATTGATATGAAAACCCGCGTGTTTAATTTTTTACAAACAGAGCTCGGCGATGGGATATACTTTGATTATGGCGACTTTGGATATGAGCTGTTGGATACTTTTCAAACTTTAGCCCTCGAACTAAACCTGCACCAGGAGTTCTTAACCTGGATTGACGCCTGGCTGCCCCGCTTAACAGGGCAGCTTAGCAGTTACCGGCTGGAGCATTTTAAAACAACCAAAATTGATTTTTTAGAAGCCATAGGCAGGCACGAAGAGGCTGAAGCATTAATTGAGCAAAACATGGAAATTGTGGAAGTGAGGCAGGCCGAGGTTGATAAAGTGATAAACAACAAAGACTATGAGCATGCAAAAAAGCTAATTAACGACGGTATAAAAATAGCCGAAGATAAAAGGCATCCGGGTACCGTTTCGCAGTGGGAGAAGCAATTGTTGCGGATAGCATTATTAGAAAATGATGTGCCATTAACGCGCAAATATTACAGAACGTTTGCTTTCGACCGTCAGTTTGATGTTACGTATTACGGGGCATTAAAAGCAACTTATAATGCAGCGGAATGGGAAAAAATAGTTGAGGATATTATCACCGAAATTAGAACGGAAACTACCAAAAAGTACGGCAAAAACAACTGGCATCCATTTGACAGCTATTTACTTTCGGCACTATCACCAATTTATATAGAAGAAAGGTTTACCGACCGGTTGTTTGAACTGGTAAAAAATGAAAAAGATATCGACCGGCTTATGGTATACCATGAACACCTGGTGTTTTCATACGCCCACGAGTTATTACAGCTTTATATCCCGGCCCTGGAACGGCAGGCTGATAATGCCGGTAACCGCAGCCATTATGCGCAGGTAGCCGGTAATATGAAAAAGATCATGAAAGCCCTGCCCTTCGGTAAAGAGCAGGTAATTGAGCTTGCAAAAAAACTGAAACAAAAATATCCCCGCCGCCCCGCCATGATTGAAGAATTAAATGCGGTGATTTATTGAGGATGTGAGGTGTTGATTGGTAATCAATAGGTTATATGTTGAACCGCGATAATAGTTCCCTCGGGGTTTCTTTGTAACGATTTATTTGGAACGGCTGTTTCAACGGTCAGGCAACCTATTGAATCGTTATTTAACTGGTTGATTGAAAAAACAGACCCGCAAAGAGCAAGTAAGGTCAGGTCTATCAATGACTACTCGTACATGTTTTTGCCAAAATTGCCGCTGCTTTCATCTATCTTATTTTTTAACCCTTGATTCGCATTAGTAAGCGTCAGGTATCAAGATTTTTGCTGGGATATAATAGCTGGCTATATCCAAGGTCGGCCATTTAATATAGCCAGCTTGAAAAACTACTTAGCTGAAAAAAAAAGTCTTACTACTGTCTTTTGTTTCATTTATTTTTGAAAGTTTAAAAACTTATCTATATTTGTGCATGGAATTGGCAGAAGCGAAGCTGAAGTTTATTGAGGCATGGGGAAAGTTGGGTTCGGAGTGGGGCATAAACCGTACTATGGCGCAGGTGCATGCTTTGCTGATGGTATCGCCTGAGGCTTTAACAACCGAGGATGTGATGGCCGAACTGAGCATATCGCGCGGTAATGCCAATATGACCCTGCGCGATTTGATTGATTGGGGCCTGGTTGAAAAACAACACAAAACCGGCGAGCGGAAAGAGTTTTTTTATGCCGAAAAAGATACCTGGGTAATTGCCCGCCGCGTGGCCGAAGAGCGTAAGAAACGCGAGCTTGACCCGGTGCTGAAGATCCTGGCCCAGCTAACCGAAGTTAAAGGTGATGAAAAAGATCCGGCGTATAAAACCTTTAAAACATCAATAAACGACATTAATAAATTGGCCAAAAACGTAAATACAACCTTAGATACCATGCTGAAAGCCGAAGAAAGCTGGTTTTTTGGGTCGATATTTAAAATGTTCAAGTAAAATTTTTTTTGAAATTAAATTTCATTTTATCCTGAAAATACAATAAATAATATACGTAATAAATCACAAAATCATGAACTACTTTATTTTAACTTACCTTGTTTACCTGCTGGTAAGCATTGCATTAACCGTTTGGGTTGCCAAAGTGCTTTTTAAAAATGGCCGTATTTTTTTGGTCGATATTTTTCATGGCAATAATGAATTGGCCGACTCTGTAAATAAATTGCTCGTAGTTGGCTTTTACCTTGTTAATATTGGCTACATGAGCCTGGCATTGAAAGAAACAGGCAGCATAGGCAGCACGCAGGTAGTAGTAGAGGTGTTAAGCTATAAGTTGGGATGGATAATTTTAATTTTGGGTGGTATGCACTTTTTAAACCTGGTTGTGTTTTTTAAACTACGTAACCGCGCAAAACGGGATAAAGCTTTTAATGTAAATATTCAATAAACGTAATGGAAACAGGTGCTTAAGCATAATGTATGCGAGATAGCAGGGGTGCCATTGGCTAACCTGCTATCTTGCAATTAAGCTGCCTGGTTAAGTTGTGCTTTCACACTATGTAATAATACATCTATGTCGAAGGGTTTGGCTATAAAGTCATCCGGGCCGCCGTTATTCTGGAGCGACCTGTCAGAAACATTGTGGCTTGCCGAGATCAGGATAACCGGGATGTTATGGGTTTCTTTCATGGCTTTAATGTGTTTGCATAACTCGCGCCCATCTAAGCCGCCCAACATAATATCAAGTAAAATCAAGTCGGGATGATGCTTCCTGATCCTGTCAAAAAGGTAATGACCATCTGAAAGTGTTTCAACCTCATAGCCCGATTCTTCAAGTATGTATTGTAAAACCTCCAATATGTCCTTATCATCATCAACCGCTAATATCCGTCTCATGGTATCGTCTTTTAGTATCTTCAAAAAATGCTATTAATCATTAATTAATAACTTTACATTGAAGACAAGCAAATGTTATACCAAATTAACGTGATAAGTAGTTTTAAATCAATGTAATATTATACTTATACTTAATTTGATTCAAAATAAGTATAAAAATGCCTATGCACAGAAATAAAAGACCGCATTATGTTGTAAAAACAGGAGTAGTTTGTACTGAACTTCGTATGATTGACAATTATATTCAGCCGAAAATCCTGGTTGTAATTAAGAAGCCGGCAAAATTTGCTTTGAATTTCCAATTCAAGACTTAAAACTAATCTTCATCCTGACTGGCAAAAATATAACTTGGCTTTTTGCACTTGGCACAGAAATATTTTTTAATAGGTAAAAAAAACAAAACCCTTTTGGTAAACCAGCCTCGACGCATTTTAAAGTGGAAAGGACTTCCACATTTTGAGCAATAATATACTTTTCTTGGTTTTACGCTAATGTTTTGATCTTCTGCCATAGTAATATAGGGAAGCCAATTTACAACATAGCCTATATAAAACAGTAGTTTGCGCCGAAATAATACTAATAAGTTTGTATTGATATTCTATTAATTTATTTTTTTAATTAAATCAATAAAATACGTATCGTTTGCGTTGGCACCTATAGCAAATGTATCTTTTGATAGGAAGGAAAAATAGAAAACGCCTTGCAAAAAAACCTCTCGGAATCCGGTCTTCGAGTTCTGCCCTGCATCTTGGGCACAGCAGCTTCTTTTTTTGTGGTGCTTTTGCACCTTGTTGCGGATTTATTTGTACAACCATAATACAATCAGGGGTTTATTGTATTTAACTATCTTTAGTTTTTTACTATCACAAAGATATGATTGTTGTCAATGTTTCAATCATTCGGGGTCTTTATTATTATATTTTTATTTTTGTTCTGGAAAAATGATTTTTCTTCAAAAAAAATCTTGGTTTAAACAATTTTTTTAAATTCTTGTTAAAACGCGGAAAAAAAACGAACGGAAAGTTAGAGGATTTCGGTTAAAGCGGGACGCCGCAAGGCGAAATAGTGTGGCAACTATTTTATCAGGTTGTTAACTTTCTCTACAAGTTCAGCCAGGTCAAAAGGCTTATTAATAATGCCGTCGCAACCGTAATTTAAAAGGTGATCGTCATTGCTTAAGTAAGCCGAAAATATAATAACCGGAGTGTTCCCAAATTGGGGATGAACTTTAATGGTTTTGCAAATTTCGCCTCCGTTTGTGCCGGCCACGCGATAGTCCAATATAACAAGATCGGGTGCAAACTCTTCTATCAGGGGCAATACGTCCTGGCTATTTGAGGTACTGCGTACTTCAAATTGTTCATATGTGAGTGTTTCATGAACAATTTCTAAGATGTCCTGATTATCATCCAATACTAAAATACGCTTTGACATAGTAAACGTTAAAAGTGAAAGGGGGGCCTAAATGTATTAAAGTATCTTTTACTTATACTGCAGAATAATTACGTAATAACAGTAGGGGCCTGTTATTTAGCGGTATGCCAGCATACAAACCTAAACATTTTTTATAGAGAGACATAGAAAAAGAATACGGCTTTGGTAACTTTTTTGTTTTAATTAAATTATTTTTTAAAAAGGAAGTTATCCGGCATTTTTTGCCGGGTTTTAAACAAATAATTAATGGCTGTTATCTTCGTAAATTTATCAGTTTGCATAAAAGCTTAAATCAAATAATGTTGTTACTTTAGTCGGACAGCATTTGGCCTGGGTGTCAATTAACAGTTTGATGTAATGGTATTAGCAATTATCCTTATTTGTATTATCCTCCTTATTTTATTGGTAAGCTGGGGCAAGGTAAACCCTTTTGTAGCTTTTTTAATTGTTGCTATTGCCGCAGGGTTACTGCTGGGCATCCCGATAAATAAATTGATGGCATCGGTACAAAAAGGTATGGGCGATATCATGGGCAAATTGCTTATTATTATTTGCCTGGGGGCTATGCTGGGCAAACTTGTTGCAGTTAGCGGGGCAGCCCAAAAAATAGCCGAGGTATTGGTTAAGGCTGTTGGCGAAAAGCATATACAATGGGCGCTGGTTTCGGCCGGTTTTATCATCGGTATCCCGCTTTTTTATGGAATCGGCTTTGTATTAATGGTGCCGCTTATATTTTCGGTAGTTTACAAGTATAAACTGCCGGCTGTTTATATTGGCCTGCCTATGCTGGCGTCACTGTCTGTTACGCATGGTTTTTTACCGCCGCATCCGTCGCCGTCGGCATTGGTAGCCATGTTTCATGCCAACATGGCCACAACCTTTCTTTATGGCTTAATGATAGCCGTACCGGCCATTATAATCGCCGGCCCTTTATTTGCCCGGTTTTTAAAGAAAATACCCTCCGAACCTCTGGCCACCTTCAGGGCCGATGAGTTGCCGGCAGAAAAGCTGCCCGGCGCTGTAAATAGTTTTCTCACTGCCCTGCTGCCGGTAATATTGTTAATGCTTTCGGCTTTGTTCCCGTACCTGGGTATCAAGGATGTTTTCGTGGTAAAATTGATAGCTTTCCTTGGCGATCCATCCATCGTGATGCTGATTGCGCTTCTTGTGGCTACTTTTACACTGGGCATTAAGCAAGGGAAAAAAATGAGCGTCCTGGCCGGTAATTACACCGATGCTGTTAAGGATATCGCGCTCATTCTGCTTATTATTGCCGGCTCGGGGGCTTTAAGCGAAGTTTTAACCACCAGTGGCGCCAGCGACCAGATTGCCGATCAGTTAAAGGCCCTGAACCTGCCGCCATTGCTTTTAGGCTGGGTTATAGCGGCCATCATCCGCGTTAGTTTAGGATCGGCAACGGTGGCAGGGCTTGCGGCTGCGGGTATTTTGGTAAAACTGGTAACCAAAAGCCACGTTGATCCTAATTTAATGGTGCTATCTATAGGTGCAGGCAGCCTGGCGTTTTCGCATGTCAATGATTCGGGCTTTTGGCTTTTTAAAGAGTATTTTAACATCAGTATAAAAGATACCATCAGGTCGTGGTCGGTAATGGAAACGTTGGTTTCGATAACAGGCCTGGCAGGGGTATTAGTTATTAACCAGTTTGTAAAGTAATGCCCGCAATGAAAAAGCTTAAGAAATTAATAGCTGTATTGTTAATGGTGCTGGCCCCCGGGCTTGCCTGTTTTGGTCAGGAAACGGCCGGGAGCTTTTACATAGCGACAGACGGCGTAAAAATTTATTACGAGGTTAAGGGCGACGGCCTGCCGGTTGTGCTCATTCATGGGTTTTCGGGCACCGGCCAGGGCTGGAAAAACGGGCATCTTTGCCAGGATTTGCTTGCCGCGGGTTATAAGGTGATCCTACTTGACCAGCGGGGCAACGGGCGATCAGACAAGCCGCATACCGATGCCGGTTACGCAGATGATGCCGAGGCTAAAGATATCATGGGGCTGGTAACCAGCCTGGGCATCAAAAAATATAATGTGGTAGGCTATTCGCGCGGGTCTATCATCGCATCGCGGTTACTGGTGCTTGATAAGCGGGTGCTAAAATTGGTAATGGGCGGTATGGGCGACGCTTATACTAACCCCGAATGGCCAAGACGCGTTCATGCTTATAAAGCTTTGATGGGCGATACCAGTTTTCATGATGTGGATGGCATGGTAAAATACATTCACAGCAACCCGGCTTTTGATGTACCGGCCTTGGCTTTGCAACAAAAATATCAGCCTTCAACAAGTCCGCAGGAATTGGCTAAGGTAAAAATTCCGGTATTGCTGATAAATGGCACAGAAGATCATGATGGCGGATCTGAAACAGCATTACATAAAATGATCGCCACATCCAAACTAAGTTATGTACCCGGCGATCATAACGCCGCTTCAAAAACAATACAATTCTCGGCCAGTGTAATGGAGTTTTTTAAGTGAGTTTTGAGGTGGATAATGTTAGAATTCTTAAAACAAACATAGAGAAGTTAAATTTGATTATTATTAATACGTTGATAATAAGTTGGTTGTCGTGTTCTCGCCCCAACCCCTCATCTTTCCATTAAAAACCGAACCCCCTGTTTGTTTGTTAACCGGATTGGGTTTACCTTTGCGGCATTATGCTGCAACGTATAACAGCCTATTTATTGATCTTTTCGCTGGTAGCGGTCAACTTCTCGCGCTTTTTTGTATATGCGGGATTTGAGCTGAACCGGAATTACATTGCCACCAAACTTTGCGAAAACCGGGCGAGGCCCTGGATGCATTGCGATGGCAAATGCTACTTCATGAAAAAGATAAAACAGGCTGAAGACAAGCAGGCCAGCGACGAAAGGCAGTCGCAAAAAAGCCTCTTCCAGGAAGTGTTTGTTATCAGTAACACTGATGTTAAATTCCACTCCAGCCTGTTGCAAGTAATTGATACCCCGTACGATGACTGCCTGCCACCTATCCCGGCCGCAGTGATCTTCCAGCCCCCGCGGTTAGGATAAATTCCACTCATTTTTCCGGATATTTTTTGATCGATATGGCTTTGCTGTGCGCATATCATACATCCATAGCATATAATATCATTTTGTCGAAATTTCTGTCATCCTGAGTAATAAAATTTCGCGAAACTCTGAAGGAGGGATGACATCGGTTAATCCCCAATGTCATGCCGAACTTGTTTCGGCACCCCACATGCTAAGTGTACTTCATGCGGGCCACCTGTCCTGTGGGATCCCGAAACAAGTTCGGGATGACTTCCGTTTTTCAACATGTCATGGGTAGGAACGAAGGATCTATTCGTCAGCTTGCCTGACGCATAGATCCTTCGCTATGCTACCCATGACATATCCAATTTTCCTGTCATCCTGAGGAACGAAGGATCTATCAGCAGTGCATAACCGATAGAAAAGTTCGCCAATAGATGCTTCGTACCTCAGCATGACAGTCTTTTATTTTTGTATGTCATTTCCCCCTTCAGAATTTCGTGAAATTTTACAACTCAGCATGACAAGGGAAATCTAATCCGGGAATATCACTTATTTATCCACACCGAGGCAACTCCCCATACATTATACATGAAGAAATTTTTCATTTTCTCTATACTATTTTCTATACTTAATACCCTGGCCTACAGCCAAACCAGCATCCGGGTTATGGTTACTGATGCCAATACCCACGAAGCCATGGCGGGCGCTATCATAGCCAAAACCAACGGCGAAATGTTGGGCGCTACCGATGCCAAAGGCCGGTATGTTATCACCTTGCCTGGAATTCCTGAAATTAAGATAACCATGGTAGGCTTCACTACACAGGTAGTTAGCATTACTCAAAGTAAGCTCGAGGTAGCTTTATCCCCCTCAACTTTAGATCTGCAGCCTGTGGTAGTAACCGCCAGCCGCGAGGGCCAGGCCAGGCAGGATGCACCTATTGCCATTAGTAAAATAAACTCTACCCAAATAAAAGATACCAGGGCAACTGCGCTATACCAACTGCTCAATAAAGTAGCCGGCGTTTATATGGTCGACCTGGGGAACGAGCAGCATACCATGGCCATTCGCCAGCCCATTACCTATAATGCACTTTATTTGTACATGGAAGATGGTTTACCGATACGCCCTACAGGCATTTTTAACCACAATTCGCTGTATGAGATCAACATGTCGGGCGTAAAGGATATCGAAGTGATTAAAGGGCCGGCATCATCGCTTTATGGCAGTAACGCTATTGGCGGGGCGGTAAACTTTATCACCCAGGGGCCGCCATCGGGCTATGCGGGCAATGTGTCTATCCGTGGCGATAACTATCACTACCGCCGGGTTGACGCGGATGGTGGCTTTACACAAGGAAAATTCGGCCTGTATGTTGGCGGTTACATTGGCCACCAAAAGGATAGCTGGCAGGATTATTCTGATTTTGATAAGTACTCGGCCAACATTAAAACCACGTATGATTTTAATGCCGATACGCGTTTAACCACCTCGGCGGCTTACAATTACCTCAATACCCAAACGCCCGGCAGCCTGGATAGCGCCCATTTTTATAGCAGGAGTTACGGTGCTAACCAGCGTTTTACCTACCGTAAGGTTGAATCTTTCAGGGCAAGTGCCCGGCTGGATCATCAGTGGAATGAGAAGAATAGTACATTTGTTACTTTGTTCTTTCGCCATAATTCTACCGCGCAGTTGCCAAGCTATTTTATATCAGATGTAAGGGATAATGCAGGCAATTACCTGAGCAGTAACGGCCAGGTAAATGATCAGCGTTTCCGGAGTTATGGCTTGCTGGCCCAGCACCGGGTTAGGTTTAATTTTTTGCATTCCAGGTTAATAGGAGGGGTTTATGTTGATGATAGCCCAAGTTCATACTACGCGCAGTATCTTGATATCGATAAGGATGTACAGAATAACTATTACACCGGCTATACCAATACCGGTAGATATATTGACGATTACCGTATCAAATTATTCAATACTGCAGCCTACCTGCAATATGAGATAAAGCCCATCGAGGCCCTGCGTATTGTAGCAGGTTTGCGGTACGACAGGGTGCATTACGATTTTAGCAACGATCTGCCTGTTGGCAGCACCAAATACAAACAGCAGGAAACCAATAACTTTAATATTGTGGCCCCCAAACTGGGGTTAACGTATGATCTGGGTAGCAACAAAGGTTTTTATGCCAATTATAGTGTAGGTTTCCAGCCACCGGAAACCGGCGATTTGTATAGTTCCAGGCAGCTAACTCCCTTAAAGCAAGCTACATTTAATAATTATGAGTTAGGCGGCTGGTTTTCGGCGTTTGATAAGAAGCTATCTTTTGAGGCAAGCCTGTTTGATTTGGAGGGGCGTAACGAAATCATCAGCCAGTTAATGCCCGATAATACCACCCAAAACCAAAACGCGGGTGCAACCCGTCACCGGGGTATCGAGTATTCGTTAACGGTTGCGCCTGTTAATGAACTGACTTTCAGGTTTAGCGGTACCAATGCACGGCATACTTACATAAATTACAGCGAAGTAAGCACCAATTACAGCACCGGCGCCAGCACGGTTATTAAGTACGATGGCAATCGCATGAACAATGCGCCCGCCTGGATTGCCAACTCCGAACTTACCTACAAGCCGGCTTACCTGCAGGGTTTCCGGATAGCGGGGGAGTGGCAGCACATTAATCAGTACTACACCAACCCGGCCAATACCAAAACCTACGGCGGCTATAATATTTACAACCTCCGTTTGGGGTACGATGTTAAAAGCAGCGTGCTAAAAGGGGCGGGCATCTGGTTTAATGTACTAAATTTAGCCAATAAACTGTATGCCACCACGGTAACCAGCAACCAGTACGGCGACACTTACAATACCGCCGCGCCGCGTACTTATACCCTGGGCATCAGTTATTCATTTTCAAAATATTAACCGATGGCATCAGCAGCAATAAAAAGTAACTTTTATAAATGGCACCGGGTGCTGGGCTTAACGGCCCTCGTCCCGGTTATCTTCTGGACGTTGAGCGGATTATCGCATCCGTTCATGTCCAACTGGTTCAGGCCATCAATTGCGCGGGAGGTATTTAAACCTTTGCCGCAAAGCAAAATGAAGCCGGTGCTTACCATTCAGCAGGTGCTGGACCGCAACCATATTACAGCACTGCGGAATTTCAACCTCATCAACTTTAAAAAAGGTACCTTTTACCAGGTACTTGGGGTAGATAGCGCATATAATTACTACTCGGCAACGGATGGTGTGCTGCTGCCACATGGCGATAGCGACTATGCCGAATGCCTTGCCCGCTATTTTACGCAGGATAGCACATCGGCCATCCAGATCAGCCTTCAGCGTGATTTTGATAGTGAGTACCAGGCTATCAACCATTTGTTGCCCGTGCTGAAAATATCTTTCGACAGGCCCGACGGGATGGACGTTTATATAGAAACCGGGCAAAGCCGCATGGCTACATTTAATAACAACACCCGCAAGGCGTTTTTATCCTTGTTTGAGGAGTTTCATACCTGGCAGTTTTTGGCCCGATGGGGTGGCGATACTTTTCGTAACGTAGTATTGCTTATCATCATGGGTATCATGCTGTTCGCGCTTATCAGCGGGTTAACAGTTTATGGGTTGATGTGGAAAAAGTTTAAAACCATCACCCAAAACCGAAAGGCCAAAGGAGTGGAGGACAAGCGGTTCCTGCACCGTTTCCATAGGCAAATTGGGCTCATTGTATCTTTTGTGATGTTCACTTTTGTTATCAGTGGCGCATTTCATTTGGCGGTGAAATTGCACAACAACGGGCCGGTAAAGGCTGACTACGGGCAGGTGATTAAACGAGAGCAGTTGGTGATGCCCAATTTGTCGCTCCCGGTGGCGGATAGCCTGATTGTTAAAATTGGCCTGGTAAGCTTTAACGGAAATGTATTTTACCAGGTGACTGACAATCAAAAACAGGTATCCTATTTCAACGCCAGGGACGGTAAGGAGCAGCTTAATGCCGATGAGGATTATGCCCGGTTCCTGAGCACCTATTATCAGCCCCGGTTAGAAGCCGGGAAGTTTTACGGCCGGGTTACGGTGCACCAGGTGAGGCAGTTTGATAACGAATATGGCTTCATTAACAAGCGCTTGCCGGTTGAGCGCGTGAGCTACCCTAACGGCGACAACTGGTATATTGAAACCGCCACATCCAAACTGGCTACTAAGGTAACCGGGATTGACAGGGCCGAGGGCTTGTCGTTCATCTTCCTGCATAAGTACTTCGGTATGACCTGGGCCGGCAAAAATATCCGCGACATCGTGAGTATGCTTGCCGCCTTAGGCGTGCTGGTAGTATCTTTGTTTGGCTTTGCCTCATTTATAAACAACAAACAACCATGAAAAAATTAATCATCATATTGGCACTGGCTACATTTGGTTTAGGCAGCATTCCCTCGTGCAGCAACCCGGATACTAAAGCCGTAGTTAAAAGCAACAGCAAGTATACCTGCACTATGCACCCCGATTTAAGTTTTGATAAGCCCGGCACCTGCAGCAAATGCGGTATGGAACTGGTGGAGCGGGATACAACAGGGGGCAAATAAATAAGTAAAAGCGTTCCGCCCGAACGTTGGGTGTGGAACATTTGCGAAAACCGGTGAAATTCGCGTGGATTAAATTCGTGCAATTCGAATAAATCCGTGCAATTCGTGTTTATAAAAAAAGGCCCCGCCTGGCGGGGCCTATACTTACTTACATTATAAACACTAAACTAAAACTCTCTTTTTTATTTAAAAACGCTGTATACGTTGGTAATTTTCCAGCCTTTGCCGGTATTGGCAACGGTTACGTAGTTGGTGCGCACGAAGCCATCAAACTGCATATCTACTTTTACAACGGCCATGTCGGCATTGCTTTCCATAATAGTGGTGCTGGTGGTACAATTTTGCTCGATATTTTTGTTTGATTTTATCGACTCAATCATCTCGTTTTTGGTAAAGCTTAATACGTTTTTACCACGTAACATATTAAATTTAGCCGATTGGTCAACCACATCGCCAAGGCCCTGGATTTTGCCGCGGGTCATGGCATCTACATAAGTGTTAATTGCGAAATTGCGGGTCAGGTTATCACCTTCGGCATTTACGTTTGCTTTGGCTGCGCCACATACTATTACTAAAGCTACTGCTGCGATTATTGATTTTAAGGTTTTCATATTGTTGTTGTTTGGAGGTTATTTGTTTTTTAATTTATATCTATAAGACAGCAGCACTATTCCTTTCGTTACAGCTAAATCAATAGATTTGTACGATTTAACAAACATTTAACAATTGGTATTTTTTATTAAATATTTAGCAACAGAAATATAATATATACCACGCTATGGTCGATTTTACTACCATTATTTTGCAATTTGCTGAACAGGGCGAAAAAACCGGCTGGACTTATATCGAAATTCCGGCCGATATTGCGCAGGAAATGAAGCCCGGGAATAAAAAATCTTTCCGGGTGAAGGGCAAACTCGATAACCTGGACGTGCGCGGCATGGCCCTGATGCCCATGGGCGAGGGCAACTTCATTATGGCGCTGAAAAAGGATGTTTGCAAAGCCCTGCACAAAAGCCGCGGCGCCATGCTGCGCGCGCAGCTTGAACCCGACGATGATTTTAAATTCGGCATCCCGGCCGACCTGCTGGAATGCTTTGAATACGAACCCGAAGGCGAGGCGTTTTTTAACGGCCTTGCCGAAAGCCACCGCGGCTATTTTATAAAATGGATAGATAGCGCCAAAACCGACGCTACCCGCGCCAACCGGATAGCCAGCACCATAAACGCCATGGTAAGGCGAATGGATTATGCGATGATGCTGCGGGAATTGAAGAAGATGAGGGAGTGAGAAAGTTTATTTCAATAACTTTATATATATTAGTTTCCTGAAAAAAAAACTTAAACCTATATGACCACCGCCGAACAAACCATTTACGAAGAGGTAACAACTAAAAAGATATATAAAGACCAGGCCATAAGGGTGGCAACATTTCTTGGTGGCCCGTTGGTTGCCGGTTACCTGATTGCCGAAAACTACAAGGCGTTTAATGAATCTGAAAAAGTTAAAATGACCTGGGTTTATACTGTAATAGCAACAGTGGTAATTTTTGGCGGTGTGTTTTTTATTCCCGATTCTGTTAATATTCCTAAAATAATAGTCCCTTTAATTTACTCCTGGGTTACGTTTTATATTGTACAAAGTTTTCAAGGCGCTCAAATGAAAAAACATATGGAGCAGGGCGGCGAGACCTTTTCCTGGGGCCGGACTTTGTTAGTTGGCTTGATTGGGGCTGTTGTTACTTTGGCGCCTATTGTTATAATCGTTTATTTTTCGCTGGCTTGAAATTTTTGCCATGCAATTTAATTTAAAGGTTTTTAGTGAAAAGAACAACAATTAACGTCGGTCATATAAAAACAATCTCTTGGTTAAACGATACTATCGTTGATTGGGCATCCGGTGGAAATCAATATATGATGGACGGAAGCACCCGACAAGCCAGCTTATATTATGCATTTAATTTTGATGGTTCTATTAATACTGCGGATGGTAAATATGCTTTTATCTACCAAAAACCGGGTACAAAAGGTCTGCTGCTAAAAAATGGGGAACTATTAAGGGAGATAAACCGGTCATATTACTGTGCAAGCGCTTACGAATACCCGGCCGCTTTTACAACCATAGATGATGTTACTTACCTCATTCATTGCCCTAAAGAGTATTGCAAGCTCGATTTTGAAAATGTTGAAACTGGAGAAATCGTAACTGATATTGCAGGGCGGGCTCCATCTGATATATTTCATTCGCGGTTAGAATTAAGTCCGGATGGTTTTGTATTAATGAGCAAAGGCTGGCATTGGCACCCAATAGATGTCGTCTATTTTTATAATATTAAGGGGTGTTTGATTGACCCTTTCATTCTTGATAAAGATACCTCGCTCTTAGATATAGGAGCGGAGGTTGCAACAGCAAGTTTTATTAGCGAAACAAAGGTTCTTATAGGCTCGGGTGAGGAGGTTTTTGATGAAGAGAACATCATTTTTCATCCCAACCATATTGCAGTTTGGAATATGGTTACCGGCCTGGCATCTACCCCTGTAAAAGTTAGCAGCGAAATTGGAACCCTGTTTGCCATTAACGAAGAACTCACCTGGGATACCTATCTGTATCCTAAAATTATTAACATAAATACCGGCGACATTGTAGATAAAGATGAATCGGTTTACAGCGGCAAACAAAAATCAAGTATTGTAACTAAAGATGATTTGGTTCAGATTGTGTTTAACAGGAATACAAAACAACTTGCAATAGTAGGTAAAGAAGTGATTGAGGTTTTTACACCGTAAATTATCTGCGCCAGTTAATGAGGCTACTATTTCCCCATCAACAATTTATCTATCAACTCGTCCGTCAATACAGTCCGTTCAATATCAGATCTCCATTTACCATTGCTGGGCGGGAAGGCATTGCGGGAATACCCAACTTTGTTTTTAAAATCAAATATGGCGTGGCAGTAGTTATTGATTAATAACGAGGCTAATTGCCAGTCGTCGGTCCATGCTATTTTAATGTTGCAGGGTATGGCTTTGTCTGTTACGTCGGCTACATTATAAATATGTACGGCATCCAGGATTGCCTGGCCGGGCATTTTTCCTATCGCGTAAAAATAGCCTGTTGTAAGGTCATCCTCAAAAACAACCCCGTGTGATGAGTCGGGAACAACGCTATCCAGAAATGTATCCTCGCCAACAATAAATTCTTCTTCTACCTCTAAAATCATAGGGCGAAGTTACGTTAAGGGGGTGAATTTTATTTCAGATCGAATTAACAGAATTTAACATTGTCCGAAGTGACTCCCAACGGAAATGGAATATATCTTTGTTTTATATGAAAAGGCCGTTACTGATCTTATTCACGTTGTTAAGCATGGCGTTGGCAAGCAATAGAGCTACAGCCCAGGTAAAAATAGGCTACATTGATCTCGATACTTTAATGGCTCAAATGCCCGAAACTAAAGATGTGAAGAAGCAAATGGATGCTTTTACAAAACCATTTATTGATCATTTAACAAAAATGAACGATGATTATACAAATTATACAAGTTATGGATTTGCTTATATTGATCGTACCATGACGGATTCTATCCTGGCCGTAGAAAGTAAAAAGTTGCAGATGATTCAAAAAGAAATGCAAGATTTTCAAGATAACGCCATCGTGCAGATAGAAGAAAAAAAGAAAGAATTGACGAAGCCTATATTGGACAAAGCAATAGCCATAATCAAAGACATAGCCACAGAAAACGGAATCAGCTATGTGATAGATTCGTCAAAAAACACCAGGCTAATTGTTGCTTTTGTCGCTTCGGACGGAATTAACCTGATGGATGCCGCGAAAGCCAAATTAGGTATTAGGTGAATGCCCGGCGTTTGATCAGGCTTTTTCCCTTATTCAACGCTGGTTGCTTTCATATCATCCACTTTCCAATCATCCGGAAACGGAATTTCCTGCATCGTAACCTCTTTAAAGCCCGGCACCTTAAAATCCGATCCCGATTGGTTGTAATAAAAAAACGGATCAGCTTTAAAGGCCTCGTAATCTGCCAGCATTTGTTGTTCTAATTTTATTAACCGGTTACGGTATTTACTGTCAAAAGGGGCTTCTGCAGGTTTTATAGCCAGCAGCCTTGTAATATGTTGCAGCAGGTTATAACATGTGGTAAACTGTCCGCAGGCTACTATACAGGCCTCGCTATGCTCTTGCTCGGTCGATTGTTTATCAAACCATAAGGTTGTACCCATATTAAAGGCCACCTGGGCCACAATCTGGATATCGCGGCTTGGGTTGAGTATAGGCGGCGTTGGCGAGCGGTAGCCGTTATCGGCTTTACGGTTAATATCGTTTGAAAAGGAAAGGTCGTAAATGTGGTTGCCCTTGCCCCGGTTTTTCCACTGTGGCGAAAAGTAAAATTTGTTGTAAAGCAGCTGTCTTATCCGCTTTAAAAATATGCTCATGTTAAGCATCAGCACCGAGTTTGCCCGGGCTATTATCATTTGTTTAATAACGCTTAATGGTGTTTTTGCAAAATAGCCAACCAGCAACGTAATTATCCGCTCGGTAAAGTTCTTTTTAAAATTTACTATCAATGCCGAATTCGCGGCACCCAGTAGCTGAATCCTTAAATAGAGCGTCAGTACCAAAAAAATTAATGGCAGGGTTATAAGTAAGGAGCAGCCTACTGTTAATAAAGCGCAATTGTGCCTTATACCATACCAGGCACCTGCCGATAATATGGCAATAATTGCGGCGGCTATAAACGTCAGCCCCCTGATGGATAGTTCCCGGCCTTTTTTTACTTCGGGCATTACATAAGGGTTAATAAAATGGCTGCCAACATCGTTAACCATCAGGAAATCAAAATGCCGCAGGTCGGTTTCGTGGCGGGTTCGGCGGCCATCGGCATACATCATACTTTGCAGTCCCTGGTTGTCGGTAATGCCGCCATCCATCAGCCCAAAGTGTTTTTTGTTTATAAATTCCTTTTCCTGTTTATCGCCGGTTTGCGGCAGCATGGTAAGGGCGTCTTTAAGTTCGGCAGGGTACAGGCCGGGGTAGGTGAAATCATCAGGAAATATTATGGGCTCAAAACCCGCCGGAAAGCACGATGATGCCGCCAGTATATCGCCCAGTTTAAGCTTGCCCGCCGTTGTTTTATTAAGGTATATCACCATATTGCCGTAGGTAAAATAGGGGTCTTTATCGGCATCGGGCACCAGTTTGATATCCTGCCTGAAAGATTGGCCTGTAAAAAACTCGGTGGCGTTAAAGCAAACTTCCTGTAAATGCTTACCAGGCGCACCATCATGGCAAAGCGATTCAAGATCGGCGCAATCAAATAAGTATTTATCGTAAGCCAGGGCGAACGCGTTAATAATATTGCGGTTTTTAAGTTCCCTGGTTTTCCAGTATTTTTTATCGGCCAGTATTTCCATCGCGTTCTTTAACAGCTCATCGCCGGTTAGCGTTGTTAAAAGCTTGCTATAATAATCGCCGAAGCTTTTGCCCTTACTGTTGTACAAGGCATACAACGTGGTTGCTATGGTGCCGCCAGATGCCGACGACATATAGCTAACCCTTTGCAGCATGCTGAGGCCAAAAAGCTCATCAGCGGTATCATCAAATTTTACCTTATCAAGGTACGACAGTACACCTAATGAGAATGCGGCGGCACGGAAACCACCGCCCGAAAATGCAAGGGCGATGCTGTCAAACGGTTTAATTACGGCAACCTCGAGCTTGTTTTCTGAAAGAGGTTCGGGAGCTGGTATCTTTTCCATAGTAGCATAGGTTTGGTTGTATAAATTTAGGTAAATTATTATATAATAGCATGTTGTGTAAATAAAAAGCTAAAGCATATTTAAGATGGTTTTGCGGGTTATTATATTGATGAACCGCTGGCAATTTGATTGGGAAATCAGGTTTGTAAAATCGTTATCGTAATTCTTTTTAAGCTTACCAAAAAGGTGGATCTCAGGATCGATGCCGATAGGTTCAATGCTAACCGACGGCACATTATTTAACAATCAGGCATTTTTGCTGTGGCGGATAAATAAAAATTGCCGGCAGCATTGAAGATTTAAAAACAGATTTGGTAATATCCAAAAATAGAAGGAAATTGCCTGGAAGGCTGTGCATAAAGAAATATTTAATTAGTGATAAATATTCTTTGAATATATTGGTTGATAACACAGTACATAACTTTTTCTTCCGGTTTTATATCAATTTTTAATCTTACAACACGTTTAAATATGAAAAAAGTAACGGGCATAGGCGGCGTATTTTTTAAATGCGAGAACCCGCAAAGTATGAACGAATGGTATGCAAAAAACCTTGGCTTGCCAGCCGGTGAATACGGAACAACGTTTGAATGGCGCGAGGCCGATGATCCCTCGAAAACAGGGTCTACGTCCTGGTGCGCGTTTCCACAGGATACCAAATATTTTAATCCCTCCACCAAGCCTTTTATGATCAATTACCGGGTAGAAAACCTTGTTGCGCTGGTAGATGAGCTAAAGAAAGACAACGTGACCATTGTTGATGAGATTGCCGAATATGACTATGGCAAATTCGTCCATGTGTTGGATCCCGAAGGGAACATTATTGAGCTTTGGGAACCAAAAGATGAATAGGATGCGGATAACTTGGCAGGTTAAGCCATAGTTCGCATATCGAAAATAGCGTTGGGGGTGAAATTTCTCCCCAACCTTGTGCTGGCCCACTTTAGCAATATTGAAAGAGTGGACAGTTTAATTTAGAAGCTTATTTATAGCCTGCACCAGCTTATCGATATCAAAAGGCTTGGGAATATAAACATCGTAGTTAAAATTGGCTAACGATATAGCCTGCCGGTGATAGGCTGAAATCAGGATAACGGGGATATGGTTGGTTTCCTTGGTGCTTTTAATGGTTTGGCATATTTTACCGCCATTCATACCGGGTAGCATATAGTCGGTTAATACAAGGTCGGGTTTATAGGTTTTTATAGATTCAATAATATCATCAGTATGGGTTAAACCCGTGACCGCAAAATTGTTGTAAACTAAAACATTTTCAATTGTGCTTAAAATGTCGGTATCATCCTCAATTACCAAGATGCTTTTCAACATGGGATAAAGAAGTTTAGTTTCGTTAGTATTCATATTAGAGTTTGAAGCTTAGGCGACTTCAAAAATGGCTTCGGCTTTTTGTTTGTTCATTGGTTTCGAGATAAAATCCAATACCAAAGGGTTCATGCGCGACCGTTTGATGTCTTTACTCGATATGGACGAAGATAGCACATATATTTTACTTTGCTTAAGCGGATCGATGTTCAGTCTCCTGAATTCCTCCAAAAAATCCCATCCATCCATAGTGGGCATCGTCAAATCTAAAAATATATAATCAGGAAAAAGGTGGGGGGCCGTATTGCTGATATGCATCAGTTTATCAATAGCACTTTGGGCATTGTTACAGGCATCAATCCTGGAATTTGACATTACCCTTTTTACTACTTTTTCAAAAATAATATTATCTATCTCGCCATCATCTATTACCAATATATTGGAAGCCATATTTTTTTGATTCATCGAAATTAAACTAATATTCAGTGAAAATGTTTATCAGGGAAAATGTTTTCCTATAGGTTTTTGCTGCTTTTAACTATAATGATAAAGGCAGGAATATGCAGTAGCTAATTTAGTTATTTAATATTAATAAAAAAAGCGGCACCCGGTTAAAAATACCCCGTATTTTAACGGGGTGCCTGGTAGGTGTTTTAACGGGGTGCGCCGTAGCTGCTTCGGCGCTAAAATGCTCCTCGGTATCTCAATTTTTATTACGTCCCCCTTATGGGCTTTGTTAAATTAATGATGTACATTTAATTGTTATTAAAGTAAAATGAAAAAAACCTATTACCTATTGCTATTTGTGTTGATGATGTCTGCATCGGCTAAAGCCCAAACCGGTTGGATAACGCAAAACCTTGATGAAAAACTTTCGGTAAAATTTCCGGCCCAGCCCCAAAAAACGACTAAGAATGGTTTTGATTTTTATACTGTAAGGGAACCGGACAGTATGGCATACAGTGTTGCGGTGTTAGATTATAAAGTTGTTCTTCATTTAGACTCGGCTGCCTTAGCGCCAATGAAGGATAACCAGCAATTCGCCGATCAATTGAGGGCCGGTATAGCATCAAAAAAAACAAACTACACCTTTGGGGATATTACAATTGGTAAATGGAACACCTATGCCACTTATAGTATGTCCGCATCTGAAAATATCAATAAAAATACTTTATTGATTCAAATGATATTGATTGGCAGCAAAATGTACTCACTTTCATGCAGGATACCCGCTAATATGACCACCAAGAAAAACGAGGTCTTTTTTGGGTCCGTCGGGATATTAAAGTAATAAAAATGGCCTTGCGGCCAACCCCGGCTGCTCGTTTATATCTAAAAACATTCTCTTTTTTGATTGATTACCTGTTGAGCAAGGAGCTGGTGTTAAGTCAACAGTACTGAGTCCTAAGTCTAAAGTTGTTTTGGGGAAGGCTTCGAAGCTGTTTAAAACAGGTCGTTATTGCTTCATACCGCACATCAAATATTGGAATTTACATAAACATCTGTTTGAACGCTGGCTACGACTCACCCGGTCGAGGCTACGCCCGACCACCCTCTCTTCACCTGCGGTGGAAAGAGGGTTTATGGATGTAATTATTTTATAGTCAGCTATTTAAAAACATAAACTTCCAGGTCCCTCTTTCCGGCGAAGCCGAAGAGGGTGGCGGGCGCAGCCTCGCCGGGTGAGTCTTCGCCGCCACGTAATATGCGTCATCGTCCCTTCATTAAAAGCGTAAAGCATTGATAAACCCAATTTAAACAGCTTCTTAGAACTAAAGACTATCCGTCAATTCATCGTTAACACGGCAATAATATGGTTAACCATGCCATATTGTTAGGCCGTTTAAAATTTTCAATTAGATTTATTTATACAATAAAATTAGGTTAGACTAATTATTTTTATTTGTTTTGCATCTTAAATTAAAATCGATCTGTATACAAATGAAAATATTATACCTGTTTTTAGTACTCTTAATGCCATCAGTAAGCGCTTTAGCCCAGACCGGACTATTAAAAGGCCGCCTCACAGCCGGTAGCGAACCGTTGGCTTATGGCTCCGTTACCATAACAGGCACAACTATAGGTACCACAGCCAATGAAAAAGGTTATTATCAGCTGCAGAATATTGCCCCGGGCAATTACGAAGTATCTTTTTCGGCAATTGGGTACCTGCCCGAGAAGGCCAGGGTAACTATTGTTAAACAACAAGCCACCATTTTAAACGGCAACCTGAAAGAGAATTACTCAAAACTGAACGAAGTGGTTATAACCGGCGTATCACGGGCTACCGAGCTGCGGCGCAACCCGGTGCCTATTGCCGTGATGACCAAAAAGGAGATGAACGAGAATGTGAACAACAACATTATTGATGCCATAGTAAAGGGAGTGCCGGGCGTAAGCGCGGTTACCACCGGGCCCAACATCTCCAAACCTTTTATAAGGGGATTGGGTTATAACCGGGTATTAACTTTGTATGACGGCATCAGGCAGGAAGGGCAGCAGTGGGGCGATGAACACGGCATCGAGATAGACCAATATGGCATTGGCAGAGCCGAAGTAATTAAAGGACCGGCCAGCTTAACCTACGGTTCCGACGCTATTGCAGGTGTTATTAACCTGATACCGGCTGTACCTAACGGGGCGGACAGCGTGCTGAAAGGTGATTATGTGGCCGATTACCATACCAACAACGGGATGGTTGGCACATCACTTGGGCTGGCATACAAAAATAAAGACTGGCAATATACCTTCAGGGCTACAGCTAAGGCAGCGCATGATTACCGGGATAAAATTGACGGTTTGGTTTATAATACAGGTTTCAGGGAGTACAATTTATCGGGTATGGTTAGGGTCGATAAAAAATGGGGCTACTCGCAAATAGCGGCAACAATATATGATAACCGGCAGGAAATTCCCGATGGCAGCCGCGATTCGCTTACCAGGCGGTTTACCAGGCAAGTAAACGAGCTTGCTACTGATGATATTAAAAACCGGCCCGTGGTTAGCAATAATGAATTAAATTCATACGCTATAACACCCCTTCACCAGCGTATTCAGCATTACCGCATTTACACCCACAACCAGGTAAAGCTGGCCGATGGCAGCAGCCTTGATGCCACCCTTGGCCTGCAGCAAAGCACCCGCAGGGAATATAACCACCCTACTTTGGCGCAGCAGGCCGGTTTATATGTAGTGCTCAATACCCTTAATTACGATCTGAAATATAACCTGCCCACATTTGCCGGTATTGAAAGCACCGTAGGCCTTAACGGCATGTACCAGGCCAACCGCAGCAAAGCAGCTACAGATTTCCCGATACCCGATTATAACCTGTTTGATGCCGGGGCCTTTATCTTCGCCAAAAAAAGCTTTGGCAAGCTGGATCTTTCGGGGGGCCTAAGGTATGATAACCGCCACATCAGCTGGAATGATTTTTATGTTGGGCCTAATGCCGCCAACGGTTTTGAACAGCAGGTTAAACTGCCTGATACGGCGGGCGCCCATTTGCAGTTCCCGGCATTTAAGCATGTTTATAAAGGCATTTCGGGCAGTTTGGGGCTCACTTATAATGTTAACGAAAGGCTGCTGCTTAAAGCCAACATCGGCAGAGGCTACCGGGCGCCCAATATTACCGAGATTGGCTCCAACGGCCTTGATCCGGGCGCGCACATTGTTTACCTGGGCGACAGGAGTTTTAATCCCGAATTTAGCTTACAGGAAGACCTGGGTATAATTTCATACCTGAAAGATGCTGATCTTATTGCCGAGTTTTTTAACAACCAGATTGATAATTACATTTACCAGGCCAAGCTGACCGATGCGGCCGGCAACCCGGTAGTAATTGTTCCGGGTAATAGCACCTACCAGTACCAGCAGTCGAAGGCCCGGCTTTACGGCGCCGAATTTACGGTTAACCTGCACCCGCAAAAACTGAAATGGCTGGCATTTAATAACAGCGTAGCCTATGTAACCGGCATTAACCAAAACCAACAGCTTATCCAAAAATCAAACGGGGCGGCAAAGTACCTGCCTTTTATACCTCCGCTGCATTTGCGCAGCGAGGTAAAAATCACCCTGCAGCAGGCATATGGGGTGTTTTCAAAAATTTGGTTTAAAACGGAAGCTGATGCATATGCCGCCCAAAACCGGTTTTATGCCCTGGATAATACCGAAACGGCTACACCCGGCTACACACTTATTAATATCGCCGCCGGTGCAACAATAAAACGGAGATCGGAAAAGACCTTTTGCGAGCTTTTTTTACAGGTGGATAACTTGTTCGACGTTGCCTATCAATCCAACCTGAACAGGCTAAAATATTTTGAATACTACACAGCTTCGCCCAATGGCCGCCTGGGTATTTACAACATTGGCCGGAATGTGAGCTTTAAAGTGATATTTCCTTTTTGATAAAATAGGGGTTATTATTTAACCACCTTCAGTCTGGTTGATGATTTTTCAACGTCTTTAAAGTCCAGGCGAAGAAAATAACCGCATTGGCTTGCTGTCTCGCACATTTCAACATCATCTATCACATAGGTCCAGTCGCCATTTTTAAAGGTGTATGTCCAGCCTCCCTGGGTGCCTTGTGCTTCTTCAATACCATTGTTTAGTATAAGGTCGGGTTTTGATGATGTTGGGTGCCCCTGGCTCCAGGATACATACCTCAGGTTTTGGCCAACCCTATCAATACGGATCAGTAATTTGGGCGATTGCAGTACTAATACATTCTCGTCCCAATGGTTTACCGTTGGATAAATTTTACTTTGGATTTCTTTTGTCAGCTGGTTTTTCAGTTCGGTTTCCCGCCTGGAACTATAATTAATGGCTTGTATCTGACCATCGTTGTTTAACCATATGTCGCCATCAAATGCGCCGCCAACCAGGCCATAACCATCATGGTGTTCAAATACAACGGTATCGTTAAAGCGCTCAAACTTTTTTTTGAAGGCGGCATCAAACAACACCGGGAAATAAGTCACAAATTCTTTGGCGTTGGCAATCTCTTTCAGCGGGCTTTGTCTTTTTAAGGGATAGGCTATCAATTTTGATAGCTCCTGCGCGTTATCTGCCCTTATCAGTTTAAAAATTTCCGTGTACCTTTTGATAATTGAAGCCGGCGCCTGGGCTCGGGCCCCTGGGATAATAAATAAGAACAGGGCTGCACAGATAATGTTTTTCATTGGTTTAAGGCTAATTAATGCCGCGATGGACGGTTTTTAAATATACATATGTATCTTTAATTGGCAATGGCAATTTAATACTTCAATTAAGGGCGATGAAAAATTCTGACATTACCGACCCGCTTTTCCGGCAGGCTGTGGAAGCTATTGAAAATGGCAATATTGGATCATTAACCATTTTGATAACCGAAAATAAACAATTGGTACAGGATAAGCTTGACCTTCCCGAACCCGGCTATTTCCAAAATCCTTACCTGCTTTGGTTTGTGGCCGATAACCCTATCCGCAACGGCAAGCTGCCTCCCAATATTGCCGAGGTTACCCAACTGCTCATCGGTTTTGTAAAGGAATTTGCTGCCGGTACCATGCAACAACAGCTGGATTATGCCCTTGGGCTGGTAGCAACCGGGAGGATCCCCCGCGAATGCGGTGTGCAAATAGCCCTGATGGATGCACTGATTGATGCCGGCGCAAAACCGGGCGGCGGCCTGGGCGCATTGGCCCATGGCAATTTTGACGCAGCCGCGCATCTCATCAATCGCGGCGGCAAGCTTACCCTTGCAGCTGCCATCGGGCTGGATAGGATGGACGATGTTATCCGTTTTACTGCCGGGGCGGATAATGCCGAATTACTGGTGGCCTTAACCGTTGCCGGGTTTTACGGCAAGCCGCACATGATAACCTACCTGCTAAATTTGGGTGCCGATCCTAATGGCTATCCGGAAAATGACGCGGGCTTTCATACCCATGCAACCCCACTGCACCAGGCCGTATATTCCGGCTCATTGGAGTGCGTAAAGCTATTGGTTGAAGCAGGGGCAGGGCTGGATATGACAGACAAGGTATATAACGGCACACCGCTTGGCTGGGCCCTGCACATGGAAAATGATGAAAGCCCGAGCGAGGATGCTAAGAGAAATTTTGCGGAAATAGCGGCATATTTAAGAAAATAACCCCACCCCAAACCCCCCCCGGTAGTTATTGTGTGTACGCATGTTTTACGAAGAACCCCGGAAGGAAACCAGGGAGGGATTTGCTTTGGCGGTTGTCCTTTCCGGAAAAATAAGCCGGGGTAATCTTCCCAAAGTCTTAAGTTCTAAGAAGCTTTTTAAAAATAAAAAACTGATCGTTATTGCTTCACACTCGCGCCTCATGTATTGGAATTTACAAAACATTCACTTGAACGCCGGTTACGACCCACCCGGTCGAGGCTACGCCCGACCACCCTCTTCACCTGCGGTGGAAAGAGGGTTTGTGATTTAAATATTTAATAATCAAGTGTTTATTGAATGCAATTTTTCAAGCCCCTCTTTCCGGCGAAGCCGAAGAGAAGGGTGGCGGGCGCAGCCTCGCCGGGTGAGTCTTCGCCGCCACGCGATATGCATCGTAGTCCCTTCACTAAAAGCATAAAGTATTTATTGATAACCCCAATTTAAGAGCTTCTAAGCCCAACAAAAGAACTTCAGACTTACTACTTAGTGCTATTGACTTAATACTAATATTTTGTTTTACTTAAAAATATTAACCATCAGTGGTGTACCACCCCGTACCAGGGTGTATCACATTTACCGGTACACACACTTGGTGCCAAAAACTGCTCTCGGTTCTTTCCATTACTATTTAATATAGAGATGTGTACACACGGTAACTTTTGTCGAAGATTTAGAGAGCGCCGCTCTCTTTTTATAGTTAAATGCTGCTAAGGGCACAACTTTTTCCTCTATCTTTATGGCACCAGATCATCTATTTATTTTTATGCCCGTCACAATTAAAAAAGTACTCGTTAAAGCGCTGAAAATTACAGGTATTACCCTGGTAAGCCTGTTGGCCTTAATGTTTTTATTGCCATACCTGTTTCCGCAAACTGTTACCAATAAAATAAAACAATGGGCGGGCAGCAGCATTAATGGCAAACTCAATTTCTCGGGCACAAGCCTATCCTTCTTCAAAAAATTCCCGGCGCTTACGCTTACTTTGAATGATTTTTCGCTTAATGGTAGTGCGCCTTTTCAAAACGATACGCTGGTAGCAGCAAAGGAGGTATCGCTGGCTATTGATCTTTCGTCGGTATTTAAAAGCAAAATCAATATTAACCGCGTTTACCTGAGCAAAGCCACCATCAATATCCAGGTAGATAGCGCGGGGCATGCCAACTATAACGTGTACAAGGCCAAGCCCGCCCAACCGGCGCAGGCAGCGGATACCGCAAGTGCATCATTAGGTATTGAGCAGATACTGATTGAGAAAAGCCACCTGGTTTATAACGATAAATCGATGCCACTGTTGGTTGATGCCCGCGATTTTAACTACAAAGGCAGCGGCGACCTGAGTAAGGACGTGTTTGACCTGTATACCCATACCGAGATAGGTTCTGTCGATTTTACTTACGGCGGCCAAACCTACATTTACCATAAAAAAGTAAATGCCGATTTGGTTACCAGTATCAATACCAAATCACTTGCTTTCGTTTTTCAAAAAAATAACCTGATGATCAACCAGTTGCCGGTTGATTTTAAAGGCAAGTTTGAGTTTTTGAAAGATGGTTATGATATGGATTTCAGGATAAAATCTGACCAGCAGGACCTGAGCGATATTTTTACCGCCCTGCCTGCCCAATATGCCAAATGGACCGATGATACCGAACTGAACGGTAACGGGAAAATCACGATGTCGCTTATTGGTAAATACATTGCCTCCACCAAGCAAATGCCCGATCTGGATTTCAGCATGAAAGTACGCGATGGTTATATCGCCAATAAAAATACGCCCGAGCCGGTAAAAAACCTGTACCTGAACATGGAGGCCAACTTGCCGGGCTGTAATCCCGATAGCCTGAACCTTAATATCGATTCGGTTTACTTTAATATCGGCAAGGATTACTTTGGATCGGTAATTAAAGTAAAAGGCGTTAAATCGCCGCAGATTTTCGCCAAAATAAATACCGAAATCGACCTGGAAAAATGGAACAAAGCTTTTGGGGTAAAAGCCTTTGATGTAAAAGGCCGCTACTCGCTGCATATGGTAGCCGAGGGCAAATACGCTACAGGTATAAAGAAAACCGGTATCAGGCATCATATTGATACCGTGATTACCAGTATCCCTAAGTTTACGCTGCATTCTGCATTCAGGGATGGATATTTTAAGTATGCCAACCTGCCCGAGGCTATGAAAAACGTGAGCTTTAACCTGGATGCCGGTTGCCCAGACCAAAACCCGGCCCATGCCACCATGGCCATCACCAACCTGAACATCAACGCCCTGAACAACTATATTAAAGGTTATTTAAAACTGAGCAACACCGCAGGCGCCTTAATTGATGCCAGCCTGAAAGCGAAATTTGACCTGGCCGATATCAAAAAGTTTTACCCGGTTGATAGCATTGGTTTGCGCGGCAACCTGGATGCTGATGTGCAAACCAAAGGCAGGTATCTCCCGGCCAAAAGAATCTTTCCGGTTACCAATGCGCAGATTGATTTGCATGGCGGCTACATCCAAACCAAATATTACCCGCACCCGGTTGAAAACCTGGAAATAAGTACAGCCATCAGCAACGGCACCGGATCACTAAAAGGTTTGAAGGTGAATATCAAACCGGTATCTTTTACATTTGAAGGGCAGCCCTTTATGTTGAAAGCCAACCTCAAAAACTTTGATAACCTGGATTATAATATCAAATCGCGCGGATCGTTGGATATTGGTAAAATTTACAAGGTGTTTGCCATGGCAGGATACAATGTAAAAGGGCTTATCACCACCAACCTGTCCCTTAAAGGCAAACAAAGCGACGCCACGGCCGGCCGGTATGATCAATTGGCCAACTCGGGCACCATGAAGGTGAAAGATTTAATTTTAACATCCGAGTTGTTCCCGAAACCATTCCTCATTAAAACAGGCCTGTTTAGCTTCAACCAGGATAAAATGAAGTTCGATCAGTTTACCGCCAATTATGGTAAATCGGTTATTGTGCTCAATGGTGCCTTATCCAATGTGATAGATTATGCCGTAAAACCCAATTCACCATTAAAAGGCGAGTTTAATTTAAGCAGCGGCCTCATCATTGCCGATGATTTTACAGCCTTTGCCAGCGGCCCGTCTACACCAAAAGCGACCAAGTCGGGCGTTATCCTGGTACCCGCCAACCTCGACCTGAATTTTACCGCCGACGTTAAAAGGGTAAAATATAACGACCTTGATATTAATGATGCCAAAGGGCAAATGAGTGTAAGCAAAGGCCAGATAGTTTTAAAGCAAACCGGCTTTACAATGATAGGCGCACCGGTGGTGATGGATGCCACCTATGGCAGTATCAGCCCGCAAAAAGCTTATTTTGATTACCATATTGATGCCAAAGATTTTGATATCAAAAGAGCTTATAAAGAAGTTAAATTATTTCATGACATGGCCACATCGGCTGCAAATGCCGAGGGTATTGTATCGTTGGATTATAAACTGAGCGGCAAGCTTAACAGCGATATGAAGCCCATTTATCCATCGCTGAAGGGTGGGGGAGTGCTCTCAGTTAAAAAGGTAAAAGTAAAAGGTTTTAAATTATTTAGCGCCGTAGGTAAAACAACCGGGCGCGATAGCCTGGGCGGTAAAAATGACGTAAGCAAGGTTGATATCAAAACTACCATAGCCAACAACATCATCACTATTCAGCGTACCAAAATGAGGATGGCCGGCTTCCGCCCAAGGTTTGAAGGCCAGGTAAGTTTTGATGGTAAGCTGAATCTGCAATTCCGCCTTGGTCTGCCACCGCTGGGTATCTTTGGTATCCCGATGACTATTACCGGTACGCAGGAAAAGCCGATTGTTAAATTAGGTAAAGGGAAAAAAGAGGACGAGTTGAAAGAAACGCTGGAAGGGGAGTAGGGGAGGATTTCGGAATTAGGATTTTCGATTTCGGATTTTTGCTTAAATCATCGACTTTGAAAGGCGGCTACGACTCGCCCAGGCTACGCTGCGCTGAAATAAAGAGCAACGGAAAACTTTCAAGCCTCTCTTTCCTGCGCAGTAGAAGAGAGGGTGACGGGCGTAGCCTCGTCGGGTGAGTCTTCGCCGCCTTGGTACCCCAATTTCCTACGGTATCAAGTCCATCAACTTCAACACATCTTTAGCCTTATATTCGCTTAACCAGGTATTGCCGGGCTGGATGCTGCAAACGGGGGCAAACTTACAGCGGTCGGTACATTCGGTTTCAATTACTTCAATTTCGCTATCGCCGTGGTAATGTTTGGCGTATGAGCGCGCCAGCTTGTACATATCTTTACCGCCTCTTTTACCGCATTTGCCGCCGGTACATACATATAAAACTTTATCGGGAGTGGTAAACTTGCTCATGGCTGGTTTTATTAAGATATGTTGATCATAACAAAGTTAACACAATTATGTTGTACACGATTTGCGAGATTGGGCAGGATTAACAGGATTTGATTTGCGATTTCATTGAAAAATCTAAGCCGGGCTATTCGATGAATTCAGGTTCAGAAAATAACTACCTGTTAAACCCCTTCACATATTCGGATAGCGGTTCCAAATCCATTTGTTTCCTCAGTTTATCAACCAGTTTTGGGTATTTTAACGGGAACGGGGCCGATTTGCCTGTTTTAGGATCGCGCTTTATTTGGGTGCCGTAAATTTGTTTTTGGTTTTTGCCCACCAGTATCCTGTCGGTTAGCAAAGCGTAGTTGGCTTTGCTGGCGTTGTTTTTATCCACCTCCTTTTTTAGCAGCACCAATACCCGCTCCTGAAAAGCAATATCATCGTCGCAATGTTGTACTATCGCCCAAAAATCATTGCTGCTTTCGCCAACCTGGTTGTAGCCGGGAAAGCCATATTTTTTGATGATGACTTTTGCTTTAACTTCGTTGATGCTGTCTGTTTCGGCCCATTTTTGCTGGATAGTTTCGGCGCTGTATACTGATTTTTGATTGCGCTGCAGTTTTTGGTCCTCCAACCGCCAAAATTGGTCGTCCTTAAACATCGAATCGATTTTTTGAACCAATGCGGGGTTTAATTTATGAGTTTGGGCTGGTGATGGCAGACCAAAACATCCGAAAAGTAAAATAAAAAGCGCTAATGTTTTCATATCAACTAAAGGTATAGTTAATTAAGGTTAAATTCAAAACCGATAAAAGATTGTCTTCATAAGAACATAGTTATCCGATCAAAATTCAGATGTTTCTGAACTGAATTTATGGAATTAATGAAATAGCAGAATTCTAAAAATTCCTAAATTCGATGAATTCCGGTTCAGAAAAATTCGAAACCGATAAAAAACACTTCCTCCATCTGCACATCTGAAATCTAAAATTTGCACATTTGCAAAGTGTTCAAAAAGTATTCCCCCCTCTTCCTAATCATCGTTTTACTACTCTGGGGTTGCAACCCCAAGCCCGAATATTTATATAAAGTGGTGAAAATTAAAGATGGTGATACCATTGGCCTGCTTAGCAGCGATAACCAGCAAATGACCGTAAGGCTGGCCGAGGTGGACTGCCCCGAAAAAACACAGGCCTTTGGGCAGGTGGCTAAAAAGTTCACGTCGGATTTGTGTTTTGGCAAGTATGTAAAACTGGTAGGTAACGTACATGACCGTTATGGCCGTACCGTAGCGCTGGTTATTTTGGAGGATGGCACCAATGTAAATTACCAGCTGGTAAAAAGCGGTTATGCCTGGCAATACAAGCAATATTCGCAAAGTGCTCAATTGGCCGGATACGAGCAGCAGGCCCGCCAAAACAGGCTGGGCCTTTGGGCGGATGCCAACCCGACACCGCCATGGGAGTACCGGCGCGAAAAAAAAGCAGGTACGCTGGCAACCCAACCCGACAGCCTGCAGCAAAAACCAAAAAAACATTACCGCAAGCGTAAACCAAAGCTTGAAGAAGCGTATTAAAACCTTAACTTTATGGTCGATATCCCCCTCATTTGACTGATGAAATTTATAAAAGCCTTTTTTTCTATAGCCTTTACCCTTGCCCTCATCTGGTTATTACAAACCAAACATGGCCCGGTACCACCGGTAGGCCGGTTTTTAAGCCCTGCTGATGGTTTTTGGCAAAATGCCGAGAGCAAACATATTTTGGCTTCGCGTACATTAAACCTTCCCGGGCTTACCGGCAAGATTATTATTAAGTACGATGAAAACCGCATCCCCCACATATTTGCCCAAAACGAACATGATTTGTACTACGCCCAGGGTTATGTAACCGCTACGGAGCGCCTTTGGCAGCTGGATATTCAAACGCGCAGCGCCGCAGGCAGGCTTGCCGAAATTGCAGGCCCGCAGGCTTTGGAGATTGACCGCTACCACCGCCGCATGGGCATGGTTTACGGCGCCGAAAACTCTTTGAAAGAAATGATGGCCGCTAAGCCCATCCGCGAAATGATTTTGGCTTATACCGATGGCGTCAACGCTTATATTCACCAGCTTGGTCCGCGTGAGTATCCGTTGGAATTTAAATTACTGGATTACGCCCCTGAAGATTTTAAACCTATTAACTGCGCGTTTTTATTAAAGCTGATGTCCGAAACCCTGGCCGGCGGCTCCAACGAGTTTGCCATGAGCAATGTGCTTAAAAAATTTGGAGCAAACGCCACCAATGACCTGTTCCCGGATTATCCTATGCGCGAAGATCCTATAATCCCCGCAGGCACCAAGTGGAACTTTAAGCCGCTGCCCATTCCTAAACCATCCGGCAGCTTTTTGGCAGCTATGAATGATAGCGCCAAACGCGTTGTAAAGGAGGAAGGCATTGGCAGTAATAACTGGGCGGTAGCCGGTAGCAAAACAGCCAATGGCTATCCCATTTTGGCCAACGATCCGCATTTAAATTTAACCTATCCATCCATCTGGTTCCAGCTGCAGCTTTCGGCGCCGGGGGTAAATGTGTACGGGGTAAGTTTGCCGGGAGCACCCAGCATTATATTGGGTTTTAACAACAACATTAGCTGGGGTATTACCAATGTAGATGCCGATGTGCTGGATTGGTACCAGGTTAAGTTTAAAGATGATAAAAAGAATGAGTACTGGTACAATAAGCAATGGAACAAAACCACCCGCAGGGTAGAGGTAATTAATATCCGCGGCCAAAAACCTTTAACAGATACCGTTATTTACACCCATCACGGGCCGGTAGTTTATGAAGATAAAAGTAAAACCACCGCGCATACCCCCGGCTTTGTGCCAATTGGCGATGCCCTACGATGGATAGCGCACGACAAATCAAACGAGTTGATGACGATGTACATCCTGAACCATGGTAAAAACTACGATGATTACCGCAAGGCGCTTACTTATTTTAATGCCCCGGCATCCAACTTTGTATTTGCCAGCCGTGATAATGACATTGCCATAACGCCCAACGGAAAATTCCCGCTCAAGTATAAAGACCAGGGCAAGTTTATATTGGACGGCACCGACCCGGCCGACGACTGGCACGACTGGATCCCCTTTGATCAAAACCCAACGGTTAAAAATCCGCCGCGTGGGTTTGTAAGCTCGGCCAACCAATCGTCAACAGATCAAACCTACCCGTACTATATCAACTGGCAGTTTGCACCCTACCAGCGGGGCAAGCGCATTAACGACAGGCTCAGCGCGATGCGCAACGCCACCATAGATAGTATGCGGATATTACAAACCGATGTTTACAGTATCCGCGCCCAGGATATGATGCCCGTGCTGCTGAAGTATCTTGACGCCAGCAAACTGGATAAAACCCAAATCGCAGCCTATAACACGGTGAAAAGCTGGGATAAAAACTTCGCGATAAATTCGGTTGGTGCAACCATTTTTAACGCATGGTGGCTTAAAATATATAATATGATTTGGAGCGATGATTTTGCCGGCAAAAGCCTGCGGGATAACTACCCATCAATGGACCGTACCGAAAAACTGATAGCCAAAGAGCCCAATTCAAAATGGTTTGATGATACCCGCACCCCGGTAAAAGAAAGCTGTACCGAAATCATTAACGCGGCCTTTACCAACGTGATTGATGATATGGTACACAAGTATGGCCAGCCCGGTAAAGCCTGGCAATGGGGAATAGTTAAAAAAATGGAGATAGCCCACCTTACCAACCAGGAAGCGCTAAGCTCGGGCAATTTTGCATCGGGCGGAACCGGATCAACCATCAACGCTTTAAATAACGGGCACGGCCCATCGTGGCGCATGGTGGTACAAATGGGCCCCACGGTAAAAGGCTACGGCATTTTCCCCGGCGGCGAAAGCGGTAACCCCGGCAGCTTTTATTATGATGATATGCTCAAAACCTGGCAAAACGGCGAGCTGAAGGAACTGCTGTTCATGCAATCGCCTACCGAAAAATCAAGCCGTATTAAAACAACCTTAATCATCAGCAACCAAAAATAAGCTTATGTTATTCCTTATTATCCTTATATTATCTTTTGCAAGCGGTTTCTTTTTACCCTGGTGGGTAGTGGCCATAGCAGCTTTTTTGGCCGCGCTTTTTGTTGGTAAAACAGCCAGGCAAGCATTTATTTCGGGTTTTGGCGCAGTGTTTATTGTATGGGTGGTGCTTGCCCTGTTTAAAAGTATCCCTAATGATCATATCCTGGCCAAACGCATAGCCACGCTGTTTCATTTGCCATCGTGGTGGTTAATATTGGTTGTCACCGGCATTGTAGGTGGTTTGGTAGCGGGGTTTGCGGCGCTATCGGGGCTTTTGGTTAAAAAGGCGTTTGAGAAAGAGGAAGTGCTTGATAAACAAATGTGAGGTAAATGGGCCGTTCCTACGGAACTTTAAATAGGTATGGTTGCGTTGTCCACGGGTTGAAACCCGTGGCTAATAAATGCCCCGTCCGCTATGCGGACTTTGATAAGGGGGCAAAATACATACGGCAAGGCAACAAATTGACTGTGTTGTTTGACTTAGAGATAGAAACTTTCGGCTCAATTCTGAATGAATTGTATTATCGACCATCGGTCTTTAATTCATCAAATTCTGCGCTTGCAGTTCCCCAAGGGCGTAGCCCTGGCACATTTTGTAGCAACGGGTTTCAACCCGTTGAATATATAAACAATAGCAATTGAGTGCCGTCGGCACGGTTCATTTTAATCGCCCGGCATCATCACGATAAGGAAATCGATGGTAAATTATCCACCTAAACCCTACGTTTTTAAAGCGTTTTTTATTATTTCCAGGATCTGTTCATTTTTCACAATCCACATGCCTAACCGCTCTTCGGTAATGCCCTTTTTTAGTTTATAAGTGTTTACCGGGTTGGTATCTTCAAAAATAGTTTCCATATACCTGAAGTTAATATTTTCGATGGACGATAATTCATGGGCAACCTCAACAATATGTGTAGAAACTAAAAAGAAACAGGTTTTTACTTCTGCTAAGGCAGCTATTATAGCAAGAGAGGCATCATAGGCATCTTTAACATTTGTCCCCCGGAACAACTCGTCAAAAATGACAAAAATACCTTTCGACTGATTTAATTTTTCGGCCACTTGCTTAACCCGCAAAACCTCTTTATAAAAGTGACTATGTCCCTGTTCAACATCGTCTGCTAAGTTTATGGTTGTAATCAGACCTTTAAATACGGAAGTCACCATGCTTTTCGCGGGCACCGGAAAGCCTATTTGAGATAAATAAATAGCAATTCCAATTGATTTAAGGAGAGATGATTTCCCCGCCATATTAGTACCGGTAATAAAACAAACATTTTTGTCGGCGCTAAATTCGATGTCATTACTTTTAGGATTGGTAATAAAAGGGTGGAATAACCCTTTGATGGTTAGTTTCTTTGCGTTGTTTTCATCAATTACCGGAAATGTGAAACCAAGGGTTTTGCCGCTTAAACCAACGGATTGATAAACATCTAACTGATAGGCAACATTTAACAAAATCTTCATTTTCTCGTACGCGACCTGCCTGAAAAGGTGGTCGGCTTTTGCCATATCCGCGGCGTTGCGATTAGGTTTCTTTATCAATTGTTTGAGCCATACAAGCTCTTCGGGCCGGAAAGTGTTTAAAATAATTGAGCGGAATTCCTGTATTTTTTTAGGCAGATGGCCCCGTAGTGCATCAGCGTAATTTATAAGGCTGTCAAGTACCGACAGCGTACTTTCTATGCCGGTTTGAATTACATAGTAATCATTGTTGTTATTGAATGTGTGAATGATTTTTTCTAAGAATCCGGTTATAACTGAAAATGGTTTGGCATGATAATGCTTTTTAAGATAAAATTCTACAAAGTCGTAATCGTTTCTATTTAGATCAATGGTAATATTGTGTTCTTCGATGTATAAAAACACTTCTATTCTTTCCCTTATCTGAACCGGGTCGGTAAGCGGCTTGTTGAACATCTCATGCAGCGCTTCGTTGCCACCAATTGTATTGGTATGGCCGAAAAGGTTATATATAGATTGGCGGGAATTGTTATTTTGAAATATTGCCAGATCATTTAGTGTTTGCCTATCTATATCGAAATTCATAAAGGTGCCGGTAAGAAACATCAACGCCCAAAATAAGATTGTAGTTTTCCGTGCTTATATTATTTAATTGGTTGGAAATTGCAATTGGCCAAAAAACGCTGTTCATCATAAAATTTATCAAAGCGACACCCCTTTCCTAATCACTCATTAAAATTCATTAGCTTTGATATAACCATTTATAAAACGAACCAAACATGAGGATAATAGTAATACCCATGTTACTTGCCATCTTAGTTTTTGTTTTTTTGACCGTATTTTACTCCAAAAATGACGCGCCTGTTAATGGTGTAATATCACCATGCTTCCCCTGGCTGGCTTATTGGGACCTTGGCGCGAAAACAGCCGGCCATCAGCGTCATGAATATTTTTCTACTCTTTGCTTATTGAATTTGGGCATTGCCTCACTTACTATAGTAACCTGTAACGTGATGTTTCATTTACTATATCTCCGAAAGACCTTTCTAACCACCTATAAAACCAAAAATCCATGAAATTAGTATCCTACAAAACCGAAGACCGGGAGCATTTGGGCGTTTTTGTGAACGGCCATATTTATAACCTCAACTCCTGCGATAAGCTGATACCCGATAATATGAATGAGTTTTTGTGGGGCGGCGATGAGCTGATGGACCATGCCCGAAGGGTACACGCCGCAATCAGCAGCGGCGAAATGGAAGCTAAAGAAGAATTGTTTTTTGAGTTGATGGCCCCCGTGCCGCACCCATCATCATGCCGCGATGCCTACGCTTTTAGGCAGCATGTAGAAACCGCACGCCGCAATCGCGGTGCTGCTATGATTCCCGAATTTGACCAATACCCGGTGTTTTATTTTACCAACCACAACGCCATACAAGGCGCCGGTGAAGTTGAATGCATGCCCGATCATTTCGATAAGCTTGATTTTGAACTGGAAGTAGCCGTGGTACTCAACAAAAAGGGCCGCAACATCAGGGCGGCAGATGCGGATAATTTTATTGCCGGCTTTATGATCATGAATGATATGAGCGCCCGCACCCTGCAAATGGAAGAGATGCTGCTAAACCTGGGGCCAGCAAAGGGCAAGGATTTTTCGACCGTGATAGGCCCATGGCTGGTAACGCCCGACGAACTGGAAAAATATAAAGTGCCGGCAAAACCCGGGCATACTGGTAATGCTTATAATCTGGAAATGAAATGCGTGGTAAATGGTAAACAGGTATCTGCCGGTAATCTGGCTGATATGGAATGGACTTTTGCCGAAATCATCGAGCGTTGCGCCTATGGCTGCGATGTACTGCCGGGCGATGTAATAGGATCCGGAACGGTTGGTACCGGCTGTTTCCTGGAGCTTAACGGAACGGGCTTGTTAAATGATCCATCTTATCAACCCCAATGGCTAAAACACGGCGACCTGGTAGAAATGGAAGTAACCGGCCTGGGGATGCTTGGTAATATAATTACGAAGGCAAAGGAGAATTTTTCGATATTAAGTTTGAAGAAGTCCGAAGTCTGAAGCCCGAAAGTCCGGAAGTCGGAAAGTTTGATGGCCAAAAGCCTGAAGTCCTAAGCCCGTTTTGACTATTGACTTAAGCGTCCCGACTCCCAACTTTTCAGACTTTCAGACTTTCGGACTTCCCGACTTCCCGACTCAAGACTATTTAAAAGCTTTTAAAGCATCTTTTAACTCCTTAACTTCTTCCGAGTCGTTTTTGGCACTTGCAAAAATATCCTGCGAAGAATCGTCGTTTCCATAATAATTTTCATCGGCGTTGTTGTCGATATTCAGGCCCGAACCATTCAGGCTGATGCCTGCGAAAAGACCACGGCTGCGCGAATAAGAATAAATTTCGGCCTCCAGTTTATAATCGGTAGTTGCCGATTTGTTGCGGTTAACCGGCCCTGCTGCTGCCGATATATCGCCCCCGATAGTGAAATTGCCTTTTTTGATATCGGTTAACACGCTTTTATGACGGAACACCAGGATCAGATCAACAGATTGTACACCTATCTGGAAACCAACACTGCCACCTGTGAGCGTAACAAAAACCGGGTCGCTCCATTTACCATCGGCCAGCTTCACCATCGCTACGCCCTTACCGCGTTTACCGCCAATGCCCAGGCCGGCATTGATCAATTTAGGGATAATAACTATACCTTCATATTTTTTCATCAGTTCGCTCGGGATGCTTTCTTTCATCTCGGCAAAATTCTTCAGCACAGTGGCCGAATTTTGGATCCGCTCTGTTTCTTTATCATCGGCTTTGGCCGATATCAGCACAAAAAACAGGCTTAATATTAGCGGGAATTTTAACAGTTTTAACATTTTCATGAGGTGTGTAAATAAAATGCAATGTTAGCAATTAACGTAAGCAACTCATAAAACGTGCAGTTGTTTGTGTTATTTATTAACCCTTGTATGACTTTTGGGCATAACAGGGCTAATAAACCGAAGATATAAAACTAATGGCGATGAGCTTAAGTAACTCATCGCCATTGGTTTATTAAATTGTTTATTCATTTATCGGCCGGCAAAAGCAAACAGCCATCCGGCTTAAATGCCATGCTTAAAATGCATTCAATGTTGCCTTTATGCCAGTAACCGACTCTTTTTTACTGGTGGAAGTGGCGAAAATATCCTTTGAAGAATCATCGTTTCCGTAAAAATTGGCATTGGCCTTTTTGTCGATACCCAGGTTTGAACCATTGATGGTGATACCCGCGAATAAGCCACGGCTGCGCGAGTAGGAGTATATCTCGGCCTCCAGTTTGTGATCGGTACTGGCTGTCGAGCTACGGCCAACCGGGCCGGCCGCGGCCGAAATATCGCCGCCGATGGTAAAGTCGCCGTTTTTAACCTTGGTTAATACACCTTTATGGCGAAACACCAAAACCAGGTCGACAGACTGTACGCCAACCTGCAACCCAAAGCTGCCACCGGTTAGGGTAACAAATACGGGGTTGCTCCATTTGCCATCAGGCAGCTTAACCATGGCTACGCCTTTGCCTCGTTTACCACCAATGCCTAAACCGGCATTGATTAGTTTGGGTATAATTACAATGCCCTCGTATTGTTGAAGCAATTGGCGCGGGATGCTTTCTTTCATCTTGCTGAAATCCTTCAACACATTTGTAGCGCTATGCACACGTTCGTTTTCCTTGTCGCCGGCTTTGGCCGATACCAGCACAAAAAACAGGCTCAGCATCAAGGGGATAGTTAAAAATTTTAACGTTTTCATGGGGTAAATTTGTTTAGTAGTTGTTTTTAATATTAACCCATGAATGGCATACTTGTTTCTTTAATTAAATTTTTAACTTTTTAATTATGCCCGCTCAATTTTGCAGATGAAACAACAGGCCTGGGCGTTGCGCGCATGCAGGTAATCAACCTGCGGGTGTTGGTCAAATATTTCTGCTATCAACTCATCTACATCAGCTTCGCCAACCAAACGGGTTAATGCCATCATCTGATTTTTATCGTATCCGATAAGCGATAGCGGGAAGCTTTGTTTATTGGCCTTAATCTCGGGCGGGAAGCGGAATATATCGCTGTATTCTTCTACATCGGCGGCATGTACAAATACGGGCCCGGGCTGGTTGTAGGCATTCTCAACCTCAAAAGGCGAGTGTTTAAATAATAGCCTTTTATCAACCCCTTTGTTAAACGGTTTTAACGAGATGCGGCAGGGGCCGAGGCCGGTTGCCGGTTGTTCAACAACCGGGTTGCCAAAATTATCGGTCATGGTTGTTTTTATTTTTTGGACGAACTTTTTGGAAAGCGGGACGATTTTAAAATTACTCATGATCTTGTTTTTTTATGTAGGATCAAAATTGAGATTATAGCCGATGAGTTAAAACCCGGAACTTGCGGAAGCGCGTTGTCTGAATCAGAATTTTCAGAATTTTAAAATTTTCAGAATGTAATTTTTAATTCTTCTTATTCTTTAATTCTGAAAATTCTGATTCAGACGAGAAATCCATAAATCAACGATTATCTTTGCCGCCGATGACGATGCCCGGTAAACAACAGGTTTTTTCGATAAATAGTAAAGAGCAGTTTGAGCAAGCTGCCCTGCAGGTTTTTAAATACCAAGCTCAAAATTGCGCTATATACCGGCAGTTTATTGAGGGGTTGAAAATCGATTTAGCAAAGATTACTAATGTTGAAAACGTCCCTTTTTTACCTATCGATTTTTTTAAATCGCATCGTATTCTTAGCTCAAATGAGCCAATTGAGGTCACTTTTACCAGTTCGGGCACTACGGGTATGGTTACCAGCGGCCATCATGTAATCGATAAAACCTGGTATGAAGATAGTTTCAGGAATGCTTTCAGGGTGTTTTATGGTGATATTGAGGATTATACGGTGTTAGCACTGCTGCCTTCATACCTGGAGCGGGCGGGCTCATCGCTTATTTATATGGTTGATGACTTGATAAAACAGTCTGATAATCCGGATAGCGGCTTTTTTTTGTATAACCATGATGAACTTTACCAACAGCTTATAAAACAGCAGGAAGCTCAAAAGCCTACTTTATTAATAGGGGTTACCTTTGGGTTGCTTGATTTTATTGAGCAGTACAATATTAATTCCCCCGAACTGATAGTGATGGAAACCGGTGGCATGAAAGGCCGCCGCAAGGAGATGATCCGCGAGGAATTGCACCATGTTTTATGTAAAGGGTTCGGGGTGAGTGCTATACATTCCGAATATGGGATGACGGAGTTATTGTCACAAGCTTACTCAAAAGGCAATGGCATTTTTGATTGCCCGCCCTGGATGCAAATCATCATCCGCGATACTAACGATCCTATCACTACGTTAAGCAATGGCAAAACAGGAGGTATTAATGTAATTGACCTGGCCAATATCAATTCCTGCTCGTTTATAGCCACGCAGGATCTGGGTAAAACCTATGCCGATGGCTCGTTTGAGGTATTGGGCAGGTTTGATCTAAGCGATATTCGCGGATGTAATTTGCTGATTGCTTAAAACTTATAGCCAACTTAAGTATTATTGTTATTTTTGCACGCATCATAAATGCTGAAAACATGATTGAGAAATTTTTAAACGAGGAACAAGATCCAAAAACGGTTGAAAAAGTTTATTTCCGCCTGGTCGACCTGCTTTCTTCCGGTGAGGAGATCATCTATATAGCGGTTCAGAAAAAGCCATTGGTGAATTTATTTCCGGATTGCATTGCCATAACCAACAAGCGTATCTTATTTTTTACCCCGGCCAACCTGGGCTTGTCCATCAAATTTGTTGATTTTGTATGGAAGGATATTGTTGATGTATATACAAAAGAAGAAATTATTGGCGCTATATTCAGCGTAAAAACCACAAATGGCGCCGAAATGGCGGTTGACTATCTGCCTAAAGTACAGGGTCGTAAGCTATACCAGTACGCCCAGGAACGTAAAGAAGTTGAACGCGAAGCCCGCCGCCAGCGCGACCTGGAGCAAAAACGTGCCGAATCTGGCGCTGTTCAGTTTGATAACGCGGCCCGTACAGCACCCACTCAGCAGGTGTTTGCTGCCCAGGCACCGGTTGCCGTGCCACAAATACCTGCGCCTGCGCCCGTTGCTCCCCTCGTTCCTGCTTCGGCACCTGAGCCCGTTGTGCAACAAGCTGCAGCCCCGAAACCGGATGAACTTACAGAAAAGTTAAAAAGGCTTAAAATGCTTTTTGATAACGGCCTGATATCGCAGGAAGAGTACAATGCCAAGAAGCTTGATTTACTGAGCGATTTTTAGATTGTTCAGTAGTCATCGGTCATTGGTGAAAAGGCGATAGGAGTTCAAGACCACCATTCTTGGGATTTTGCTATTGAGGTTTGGATTGCAGAAGTTCAATGACTAATGACAGCGTGGCGAAATGACCAATGACAGCGTAGTCAACGACTAATTTAAAAGTCGTTCATCAAAGCTAAATGCTTCTGTGTTTGTTAGTTTTACCGCTGATGCAGCCGGATGTAGGGGATTTATAAGGTAGTTATATTCGGCAGGCACAATGGACGAAGGCACTTTCATTACCAGGTATTCGCGTTTCTTCAAAAACTCATCCCCTAATTGGCGTAATGCCACCGGGGCAGGTATATCCCGCCAGTTTGGGGGTAACAATTCCGGGTTTAGGGCATGAATGTTATCTTCGGGGATCTCAATTTCTACAAGGCAAAAGTTGTCAGGTATTAATAGGGGAGGCAAATGGACTAATACCTCAAGCACCGCCAGTGCCCGTGATGAAGCCGTGTAAAGCATCGATTTACCTTCACTATTCCAGCGGCCTCCATATAAACGGGCCCCGGTACCGCTTAAATCGCCGGCATAATTGCAGTTACTAATACGATACAATATCATCAGGCAAAAATACCGTGTTCAATACGGCCGAGCTCTTTAAATACCATATCAAAACCTGCAGATGTATCTAGGATGGTAACAGGGGCCTCGCCTTTGAAAATAAGCGATGGGGTTTTTATCCATGTTTTGAATTTATCCATCGATCCAAAAACCTCCTGCCCACGGGTATACAGGCGGGCAAGCTCAACAGCTTTCTCGGCGTATTCAGTTTTAATAATGGCATCATCTTCGTAGCGCTGTAAAGTACGCTCACTAATGTGTAAGATAACGGCTAACTCCTGTAGGGTTAAAGATATTTTTTTTGCCAGTGAAAGTAGCGCACTTTTGGGGAAACCCTGACGAGCCAGGTTGATGATGTCAAAATCGGAGTTGAGGGTTAAGGATTTTGCGCCCCCAAGCAGATTGTAAAACGAAGGCATAGTACCTATACTGCCATAAGCTACCATAGGCTCGTGGAGTACGTTTTGCGTTTCTTTTTTTGTTTTTGACGACATATATACAAATATAATTACCATTTGTCGTATTTGCAAATATTGTCAAACAAAAAAGCGATGAAGTTTTACGTTCATCGCTTTCAAAACAGATTTTTCGTTCTATGCTATTCTGCCACTATCAAAAAGTAATTCTTTTTTCCTTTTTGTGCCACTATAAATTTTCCGTTTATCAGCGCATCTGCATTGTAAACGTCATCGGCTGTAGCAATCTTTACCTTATTAATAGCTGCGCCACCACCTGCTATCATTTTTTTTGCTTCTCCTTTTGATGGGAAAACAGTTGTTTTTACGGCCAGCAGATCGGTTATGTTGATACCTTCGTGTAATTCGGTTAATGCAACATTAAAATTCGGTACACCGGCAAATAAAGCCAAAACCTCGGCGTCATTTAACTCATTTAAAAATTCAATCCCAACGTTGCCAAATAAAAACTCAGATGATTTTATCGCTTTTTCATATTCTGCTTCGCCGTGTACCCGAATGGTGATATCCTTGGCGAGTGCTTTTTGCAAAATCCTTGTATGGGGCGCAGCATCATGCTCAGTCTCCCAGGCTTCAATCACTTCCCGATCATATAAGGTGAAAATTCTGATATAAGCTTTGGCATCAACATCGGTAGTGTTTAACCAAAACTGGTAAAACTGGTAGGGCGATGTACGCTCCGGATCCAGCCATACGGCGCCGCTTTCGGTTTTGCCAAATTTAGTGCCATCTGCTTTTTTTATTAATTGGGTAGTAAGCGCAAAAGCTTCGCCTGCATCTTTCCTGCGGATTAACTCGGTACCGGTAACAATATTGCCCCATTGGTCGCTGCCGCCCATTTGTATGGTGCAATTATGGTGTTTCCACAGGTAATAAAAATCGTATCCCTGAACCAGCTGATAAGTAAACTCGGTGAACGACATGCCGGTATCACCTTCCAGGCGTTTCTTAACCGAATCTTTGGCCATCATGTAGTTTACAGTGATGTGCTTTCCAACATCGCGGATAAAATCAAGAAAAGTAAAGTTCTTAAACCAATCGTAATTGTTCACCATTTCGGCACTGTTCATACCGCTGTCAAAATCCAGAAAACGGGTAAGTTGCGCCTTTACCGCCTCCAGGTTATGTTGCAAAACGTCTTCAGATAATAAATTACGTTCCTGCGATTTGCCCGAAGGATCGCCCACCATGCCGGTAGCACCGCCAACTAACGCGAATGGTTTGTGGCCCGCGCGCTGAAAATGGATCAGGGTCATGATCTGTGTAAGGTGGCCTACGTGCAGCGAATCTGCAGTTGGGTCAAATCCTATATATCCCGAAGCCATGCCTTTATTAAGCATTTCTTCGGTGCCGGGCATAATGGTATGCAGCATACCGCGCCAGGTTAGTTCTTCAACAAAATTCATATTAAGTGTTGTTTCAAAGGTTGCAAAGATATAAAGCTAAAGCACAAAGTTACCAAAATGTAACTTTGGGAAACTTTTTGTCAACCGTTAACTACACGTAAAATCTATTTCAAATAATTACTTATTCTTTGTATCTTGAGCAAAACGGGGTATTTTGCAGCTCAAGGCTTATGAATTTTTTATCACATTATTATTTCGACAGGGATACCAGCAACTGTTACCACGTATTGGGAACGGTACTGCCCGACCTGTTGAAAAACGCCGATAAACATATTGTCCTGCATCCTGAAAAGCTACAACACCCTGATCCTGACGTAAATTCTATCATCGCCGGCTGGAATAAACACCTGGCTGTTGATCGTTATTTTCATTCCTCGGAGTTTTTTACAACCCATTCGCATGAGTTGAAAAAGCTGCTGCGTCCGGCTATCGAAGGCTCGCCCGTTAAACCTTTTTTTTTAGGGCATATTGCGTTGGAGCTTATTATAGATAATTTGTTATTAACCACGGGTAAAATAAAGGTTGATGAGTTTTATGACCATTTATCCGGCTGTAAAACAGAAACTATAGATGAATTTTTAATTTTTTCGGGCCTTAACAGCACCGATGTGTTTTTTAAATTTTACGAAAAATTTAAGGAGAGCAAATACCTGCATACCTATGCAGAAACCCATCAAATAGCCTATGCGCTTAAGCGTATTTGTATGCGTATATGGAAAGATCCCTTTACGGTACAGCAGGAAGCACAGATGAATGATGTACTGGCGGTTTACAGAGATCAGCTATTAAACGATTTTATGACAATATTTGAAGGAATAGAAGGTAAGCTTTCAAATAGTTAAACATCTTTATTATATTTGCCTTAAACCTATGTCACAATGAAAATAAAGTTGTTTCTATTACTGATTTTAACATGCACTATTTTTAGCGGTTGTAAAAAAGACGCTAAACTTGACAATAAAACACAAATAGTAGGTAAGTGGTATTGGGTGGAACAAACTTATGATAGTTATACCAACAATAATCTTACCGGTCATCAGGACTACACCACAACGCTTGATCCACTTAGTTATTTTGAATTTGATATTGACGGCACATTTGTCGAAAATCCGCAGGATCGGAATGGAAACTTTAACTACGGTAAATATAGAATAGAAGGTAATATTTTATACATCAAAAGAAATATTGACGACGAGGAGTGGCACTACACTATAAAAACGCTAAGTACATCGCGCCTGGTAATACATCGTACAAGTGGAGAATCACCTTACAGGGGTGAAACCGAATATTCAATGAAACGATAATTTCATATAGATAACAACTTAAAATTCAATAAAATAAAGCGAAATTATATGGCGATGCCCTATAATTTCCTTGTTCTTTACTCCCAAAATTCTTCTATCCCCTCAAAAACCCCTTAATTATCAGCAATTAACATTAAATAATTCTTTTTTAAATAAAATTATGTCCTTACCTTTGCAGTCCCAATTAACAAATTGGGAAAAGGAGATAAATTATTTAATGGCAAAAAAACAAGAAGCAGAAAAAGAATTAAAAGCGAAAGAAGCTGAACTGGGTACAGTTACCGCATCTGGCGAAAAAGAAACTATTGAATCAGAAGCTGATTCAATCTCGATCGAAGAGATCAAATCTAAAATTGCAGCTACACCGAGCGAAGATTTCGACTGGGATGCAGATGACAAAAAGTTTGGTAACTACAGCGATAGCGACCGTGAAAAATTTGAAAAATTGTATGATGGAACTTTCAGCTCTATCACCAAAGGCGAAATCATCACTGGTACTGTTGTTAATGTTAACAACAAAGATGTAGTATTAAACGTAGGATTTAAATCAGACGGTTTAGTTTCAGTATCAGAATTCCGTGATACACCTGATCTGAAGATCGGTGACACAGTTGACGTATTTGTAGAGTCGCAGGAAGATGCTAACGGTCAGTTAGTACTTTCACGTAAACGTGCAAAAACTCAAAAATCATGGGAGCGCATTAATTCAGCACTTGATAATGATGAAATCATCACTGGTTTTGTGAAGAGCAGAACTAAAGGTGGTTTAATTGTTGATATCATGGGCGTTGAAGCCTTCTTACCAGGTTCACAAATCGATATTAAACCTATCAGAGATTACGATGTGTACGTTGGTAAAACAATGGAATTCAAAGTTGTTAAAATCAACCACGAGTTTAAAAACGTAGTGGTATCGCACAAAGTGCTGATTGAAGACGATTTGGAAAACCAAAAAACAGAAATCGTTGCCCGCCTTGAAAAAGGACAGGTATTGGAAGGTACTGTTAAAAACATTACAGACTTTGGTGTATTTATTGACCTTGGTGGTGTTGATGGTTTATTACACATTACTGATATTTCATGGGGCCGTATTGAGCATCCGCGCGAAATTTTGGCATTGGATCAAAAAATCAACGTTGTTGTGCTTGATTTTGATGACGAGAAAAAACGTATCGCTCTGGGCTTAAAACAATTAACTCCACACCCTTGGCAGTCGCTTGACGAGAACATTCTTGTAGGCTCGAAAGTAAAAGGACGTATTGTTACTGTTGCTGATTACGGTGCATTCCTTGAAATCATCCCTGGTGTTGAAGGTTTGATCCACGTATCAGAAATGTCATGGTCACAAAATCTGCGTAACCCTCAGGAATTCCTGAAAGTTGGTGACGAGATTGAAGCACAAGTGTTAACACTTGACCGCGACGAACGCAAAATGAGCTTAGGTGTTAAACAATTAACTCCTGATCCATGGCAAAACGCTGGCGAGAAATACGCTATCGGCACAACTCACGTTGCTACAGTTAAAAACATGACCAACTTTGGTGTGTTTGTTGAACTGGAAGACGGAATTGACGGCTTAATCCACATCAGCGACTTATCATGGTCTAAAAAAGTTAACCACCCTAATGAATTCACTAAAGTTGGTGAAAAATTAAACGTGGTTGTTTTAGAGCTTGATATCGATAACCGTAAATTAAGCTTAGGCCACAAACAGCTTGAAGAAAACCCCTGGGATACTTTTGAAACCATCTTCACTATTGATTCAATACATGAAGGTACCGTGTTAAAAGTAACAGACAAAGGTGCTATCGTAGCTTTACCATATGGTGTTGAAGGCTTTGCGCCAACCAAACACCTGGTTAAAGAAGACGGTAAGAGCGTTAAAGCTGAAGAAGCTGCTGAATTCAAGATCATTGAATTTAACAAAGAAAACAAACGTATCGTAATTTCACACTCACGTATATGGGAAGAAGCTCGCGCTGACGCTCGTGTTCAGGAATTTGAAAACCGTAAAAAAGAGGCAAAATCTGCCAGCAACGCGGTTAAAAAAGTGAAAGAATCAGTTGAAAAATCAACTTTAGGCGACCTTAGCGTATTAGCTCAGTTAAAAGAGCAAATGGAAGGTGCTGAAAGCAAAGCCCGCAAAGCTGCGCCAGCCCCTGCTGTTAAAAAAGAATCTGAAGGCGAAGAAGCATAAGCTTAACTGACGTAATATTCTTAAGCCCTTCCGAGCAATTGGAAGGGCTTTTTTTATCCTCAAAAAATAAAAGAATATGTTTACAGAATATTGTAAATTTGATTAAACACACAACTGCAATGACTACGCTCACCATAAAGGTAAGAGATGATAAAACGCTTAAACTTATAGAAGATCTTGAGGCATTAGATCTGATACAGGTAGTTAACCATGATGTCAAAAAAACTTCAAAACTGTCTGCTTTGTTAAAAGGAAGTGTTTCTCCCGAAAAAGCTGATGCGATGCAAGCTGAATTGAATCAAATACGTAACGAATGGGACAGGAATACCTATTAGATACAAACGTAATAATCGATTTTTCGGCATTAAAACTTCCTGAAAAAGCTTATGGACAATTATCTACTATTATAGATTCATTCCCCCAAATCTCAATAATCAACAAAATTGAACTTTTAAGTATTTCGGATGTGCCCGAACAAATACTTGCATTTGTTGATGAGGCATATGTCATCAAACTTGATGATGATATTGTTTCAAAAACAATTGAAATCAGAAGAAAATACAGGATTAAACTTCCCGATGCCATTATAGCAGCTACTGCTGTAATAATGAAGCTCCATTTAATAACTCACAATGTAAGCGACTTTAAGGGTATCAAAGGATTGAAAGTTATTGATCCATATGCTCAATTTTAAATTTGTGACAGGTAAAAACACTTCTAATAATTAACCTTAGATAACTCTTTAGTAATCACCGGCAGCTATGCTCTTTGTCTACTATTGTATAAAATACCATGCAGGATACAAAACACACCAGTAAACTGATTAGCTACTGGCTCAGGCATCACCCAGAGGATGGCAACCTAAGTATAGATGATTTTGGCTGGATTGCGGTTGATGAACTGATAAAAGCACTTGCCGACAAGGGGCAGGTTTTTACTCATGCCGAAATTGTTGAACTAAGCAAATCTTTCGATAAAGTAAGGTGGGAATTTAGTGACGATGGCAGTAAGATAAGGGCTACGCACGGCCATTCTATTGAAGTGATTTTAGATGAAAAGGCTGTTAGGCCGCCTGCTTTGCTTTATCATGGCACATCGTCAAATAAATTAGACGCTATCAGAGAAAATGGCCTGCTTGCCATGCAGCGACAGTTTGTACATTTATCAACAGATAGGGAAGTTGCTATATTGGTTGGCAAAAGGCACGGCAAACCCTTGCTTATTGAAATTGATGCTGCGGCCTTAGCGACCGACGGGTGGGTGTTTTATCAAACAAGCGAGAACGTTTGGCTAACTACCAATATCCCAGTTAGATATCTTAAAATTGAACAAAAATAGTATAAACCATGGCCGGAGAAACCAACCTCGACAACCTATTGAGAAATATGACGCCCTTATTGAATGAGGGAGACTATGTTTATTGTACTGTTGCCGATATTGATACTATTGATATCAAAAACGTTTTGGGCGTTTTTAAGGAAGAGGAGGCCGTTACAGTTATCCTAAAAAAGGAAATTGCCGATCAACGGGGCTTAAAATACGAATACATTGCCGCCTGGATTACGCTAACCATCCATTCTTCATTAGAAGCCACAGGACTTACCGCCGCTTTTGCTGCCGCTTTGGCCAAAGAAGGAATAAGCTGTAATGTAGTTGCCGCCTATTATCACGACCATATTTTTGTAGCTAAAAAGGATGCGGAGCGGGCAATGGCAGCTTTGAAGCAATTGGCAAAGCAGTAAATAAAGGATAATACTACTATCCGCGACATCTGAATTGAAAAATGATGTGATAAGCTTGTCATGAGTAGCAACAAAGTAATGACCAATCTGCTGCAGCTATATCCACTTCCAAAACTCATCACTCAAAACTCAAAACTATTTACTATTTTTGCCCAAATCCACCCATACGATGCAAAATCTAACGCTGCTCGACGG
>Ga0307515_10001026_pt1 | contig 63767 bp, 56 predicted proteins | sample 17_EM_MG_FD_194513 | JGI IMG/M metagenome (GOLD analysis project Ga0307515, IMG submission 194513) | Populus trichocarpa ectomycorrhiza microbial communities from riparian zone in the Pacific Northwest, United States - 17_EM | ecosystem: Host-associated > Plants > Roots > Unclassified | place... | reverse complement strand
TGGAAGTATCTCTGGAAGGAGCTTGGGTGATGCTGAAGGAAGAGGAGGATGAGGAGGAGGAGGAGGAGGGGGAGGAGGAGGGGCAGATCTGATTAAGTACTATTGAGAGAGAGAAATCATCAACCTTGGAAGATGGATGGGGTAGGAGTCTGGGATCATGGCAGTACTTAACCTGGGTGTACTATAGGGCAGATTCGAGCTCGTCGACGCTAGCGGCCAGCCGGTCGTCTACGTCCCATTCCGAGCTAGCATTTTAGCTACCCCCCAGCACTCCAGCCAGGCCAAGGAAGGTTGAAGATGCTGGTGGCCGTGTTGGCTGTAACAGACAGCTCGTCTGACAGCTCCTCCGTCCGGGATATTCCATCGTCCGGCGGTGGCGAGAGGTGTTGGTCTGTAGGTACGGGTAGGCGGTGAGCATCAGAGCTGGTGGAGTTTTGCCGACGTTCGTGTGCTAGCTTCCTACGTACACGTTAATTTAACTGACATCTCATCATCTCATCTCAAAGCGCGTATCAACAGCTCGGAATCAAACTGCTAGTGAATCACCAAAAGGTTAGGCTTAGTTCTCAAAAGTCGTCAGTAGAAGAAAAAGCTCGGTGCCTGAGCTTGCTTCGGTAGTAGAGGGGTGCGTTATCACGTGCCATATGTGAAACAGGCAGGAGCATGAAACAGGTGACGATCTTGAACCCTTTTTTTCAACTCTACCACAGTCAACGAGATCAACCAATTCGAGGCTTGCTTAAATAGGCGACTCAAAGATCTTCACAAACGTAAGTAAAGAAACAGTGGCCGCAAATACCCAACCCTGTCTATTTAGTACTAAATTTAATTACAGGTACTTTATACCGATATAAAAAGAACGTTAACTTAACCTCGATCGCGAGCCACGAAACGAGTCAACCTACTGAAATGGAGATTAGCCTGAGGACACGTCACTTAGGTGTCTTGGGCTCCTCAGGTGCTTGTCGGACTGCTAGGTCGCCCCGTCATCCAACCTTCTCTGCGGTGCTACCGCGGCGGCTGGAGCTGTTACTTGATTTTAGGGATCAGAAAAAGTCAATATGGTATCGCAATCATGTAGTTGCGTGATCCCTCAAAGAAAGGGGCAGTAAATCCTTGTGGTTGAGCACAATCAAAATAATACAAACGTCGGTACACCAGATTTTCTTATGAGCTTGGTACAGTTTATTATCCACGACGGAAACACTACTAACACGCAATCAGGCACAGAGTCTCTTCTCCTATTTACTAGAAGTTATCCTGAAACGCCAGAAGGTGAATGATGGGAAAGCTTACCGCATTTGACAATGGGTGGATTGATTATGGATTGATGATTATGAAAAGAGTCAGGCACATCCGGTATAGATTGCGCACCGCAAATTTTTTTAACTCTACAACAGCTGTGTGCCCCGTGGGAAGCCATGGAAAGCTCAAATTCGATGCAGTGTTTTTCTAGGCCGAAAGATGTGGGTTCTATACTGAACACGCACTTTTACATACAAATATGGTGTTTCCTAGCATTTCCATATTTGAAAGTGCTGTACTGAACACAAAATTTTTTCCGCTTCCCAAAGTGTCCCGGCATACCTTGTCTGAAAAATCTTTTCGGTGTGGAGTTGCGTGCGCGCGACGCAACCTTCGCGCAATCTTCGCGCAAAATTCAATCCGGAAAAGGGACCTATGCTGGTGAAATGATTTGCTTAGCGCTTCATGATTTAGGGCAGCCAAGTAGAAGCGTCAATTATTAAGTGCATCGCGGGAATACGCCCTTCGGAGGGTTGTTTCAGAGGAGGACAACAACACATCTTATTGTGCGTGTGGCAATTCATTGATCGGAGTGCAAATTGTTCGACTATCGCTGCTGCACATATCCGCTGTAATGGTGCCTCGGTTCCAATCAATTGTGGGGTAGTTGCCTATCGCTGCTTTACCATGCTCTCTCTACGGCACGCATCGTATTTGCGCATCACTCTATCTCGTCAACTGATAGCATCACGACAAATTACTTACCTCTTCAGCCTACCTACCTCAAAGGTTGCACAAATTAAAGAGTTTTCATGAACGCTAACAGATCGACACTTAGACGATATCGCGAAGCCTCAAATCTTGTGCACCTGGAGTTTACCATCAGCATCATACTCGGGTATCGTAATGGTATCACAATTCACTGCCCACTCAAAGCGGGTCCTACGTCCTCATGTATAAGCTTAAACCTCTACAGGGCTGGCATGTAGCATTGAAAAAATTTCAAGGTCTCGTGTTATGAACGCAGTACAATACCTAGCGTAGATATACTTAGAAGTACCGGTATATAGCCGTTTTTCCCGCAGAAACCTGCGCTACTACTGTACAGTCATAATCCCATATGCATAAGTAGTACTAGCAGAGTTTTTTTACCATTCAGCTCGCATTATTTTCTAAATAAACATCCTCTGCGCCCTGGCGTACGCTCGCGTGATCAGGTGCGAATTTGAACTGATCGACACATGGGAACAATCCCACTATGCCGTATATCTACAAGTCTCTGTTCGTTAAAGCTTAACAGCTTCCTCATACGGCAACGATTGTTGCGGCCACCGGATTAGTGTTCATCCTTCTTGCTGCGAAACCTTCAAGGGGGATGGAGCAATTCAATAGAGTAGCCTTACTTCCTGGAGGTTGATGACTTAATGACTCGGCCTTTAATTCGAATTCGTGGCTGTGGTGGCCGGAGCGAGATTAAATGCACAATTCGGATCCGATCTGAGACGAGTTTCGAGTTTCGGTTTCGGATCAACCTGGGGTTTTTTTTTTCTTCAGATGAATAGGTGTTTACTGTCAATAACCCAGAGCTTTTCAGTGAATAATTATACATCGTTTCAAGGGGAATGAGATGCGCATCGTATATACCTCAACTACATACGTGTCCCTTCCCCGCCTGCCCGCGCGCCTCCTAATTCTGCATGTCCAATGTGTGGCGTCATTATCCGCAACAACAAAACGATCTATCACCAATCAATACATCTCCAAAAACGACACGTGCTTCACAGAGTGCATTTCTCCTTCCCACAATACTGCATCTGCCTGGAAACATTAGGAACTTGAGGTAAATACCTCGCCGCTGATAACGCCCTGTGAGCCTACGCAACAGTGCGGTAACACATCTATAGTCACGATTATCGAAAGCAAGGAACCAACACAGATGCATATGGGCAAGATATTGGATTACAGAGAAGCTCTGGAACAAGCCTAGTTTTGCTTCCAATGCGAATTGAATTTACCTGGTGTCTTACTTTAGTTAATAGATATCTAACTGTCTACTATCTATCTATATTGCGATATTGTATGACACATGGGTAAAACCCGGAGCCGAATAAGCTGATCATATACCTAGCCACGTCACGGGAAGGAAGGAAGATCATATTCAAGAACTAGTTTCGGTTCCATGCCTCCAACCAACCTGAAAACACTTGAATGACTCAAAAACTGGCAGTGTTGTGCTCAATGCTGTACCGATATGCATGGCTGTATTGTGCAATGTGGCGGCGAGCTTTAATATCCACAACAACTGTGACCATGCAAAAATAAAGCTTACTACGCTTAACTGGCGCTTTGAGATTACGTATCCCCATATCGCTCAAGCGAAACATCGACCCACAGGCGGGCATTACGGTGCCTTACCATCAAACTACCGCCTTGACACACGCGTAACTACCCATGCAGTTCGCGGACACATCACAATTGGTCGTCACCGCCACAGACGCGCAAGCTCATCTCTTGTAATAATAGCATGGGGCCAGGCTTGGGGCCAAGCTTGGAGAAATTGCAAGGCCTATTCTCCTGCAGCTTGTTGCGAACCCACGATTGGAGTATAGAGACGCTAGCTCACTGCCTTGACGGTCTTGTTTCAACTAAGAAGGCCAGAAAAACTATTACAAACTAAAGTTCTGTCATGGTTGGAGGGAAAGGGCCGACGGCTGCGGCGGCGGCGATCGCAGTTACCCCTGGTTCTGCCTAAGGACATCCAATTGGCTTGTGCAGATATCGTACATATGCAACCAGGAAGACCCCAGCATCTAGGACGCATGACGCCAAAAAAAATCTCCGAAGCGCACAGCTCCTACTTGAACAAATCAGTGCTGATCTTTTTTTGCAACTGAGTTATAACGTTACAAGATATGCAATACAACGCAGGCCAAGCCGTGCCGGGCCTCGTTCATCTTTTTGGATCAACCGGGGCCTGCAGGCAGGCAGGAAGGGTTTTAGGTCACATGCACGGACCAACTCCGTATGGTTTCAAGGCGAATGTGGAGGCGGCGGTGTGAAAGATGCTATCATATGTAGTTGCTAGCATAAATGCCGCCAGCTTGGAGACGAGCGAGCTACTTGACTGCGCATATTCGGCAGGGAGCAGCTAACGTCCGGTGCGTTGCAGAATCTGCGGGGAGTCATAGCACTTCCGCCCATATCCGCGGCCAGTGAAGTAGACTGCATACCATCTCATTGGAAACCTTCATTGCCTGCGCATGTTCGGGAGATGTGTTTGCCCTTTCGAGGAAGTATAAAAAACAGCGAAAATTGGTGACCGATATTCGTTCGGAAGTTAGTTGTCTCGAAGTCAGCCTCTTGCTACAAGCGATCGGTAGGCGGTGCGTATTATCCACCGCGGCGATATCTTGATTTCTGAAACATTCAGAAGGGCGGCTATGATAATTGAATAAGCGGATTTCTTGTTTTAATAATGACATGTGGCGGGCCTCGGGGATCACAGGCAGATAAGACTCATCAATACGTACTTGGCGAACCTGTTCAGCTGAAGTTCCTGCAGCCGTAGCCGGGAGTGGGCTGTTCCGTAAATGCACTTTGCGCTCTTCATGTGGCAGCCAAAACGTCTTGTAAGGGGTGGGAAGTTGTATCAATAAAAACCCTGCGGTGGTGATTGGTACGTCTCTAAAGGCTTGTCCTAGCCAGGGGTTCGCACGCCCGCATTTCGCGCTTCCGACTGGAAAAGTAAAAGCTCGGTATGCACAGGACGTCTGCGATTGTCTCAAATTTTTGTTTTCTATATACCTCTCGAAAAAGGATGATCGGGTATGAGGCCTCTTCTAGCCTTCCTTTGCTTTTCCCTTGAATGCATCTCCCAGATAGAAAAGTAAAAATTTATGCATGCATGAATTGCAGGCGTCATCAAGTTTTGTTTTGTAGAGTAGTAGTCTAGATTTCTCTTGAGAGAGTGGTAACCGGGTATCAAGAACCCTTCTTCAGTTTTCCCTTGTGGATGCGTGCATATGTGCGTGCCCACAGACAAACCGAACTTACGCAACCTAGATAGTGAGTCTCTGCCTATTCCTCACCGCCCCATGGAATATTTGTTATCTTGTATGTAGGCGCTGCGACATGACATGACACGATATGGCATGAGGGAATGAGGCTGCTACTCAAGCAAAAGGTAAGGGGTATTGAGCTGCAGGAACCAGAGGCCGAGCTCTGGAGAGCTGAAAACCCTCGGAGCCTCGCACTGAGAAGGTATCTCAGCCGGCCGGTCCGTAGAAAATGAATCTTGTGCGGAGGAGAGGTAGAGATTTTCAATTTTAGTACTGCGTATGCAGTCCGAAACGTAATTCGTATCGAAAATGAACCCGCGGTTCCGGTTGGCGGGGCGCAACTTGACACTATGTAGGGGGCTGCCACGTGGGAGGAAGGAGCGTTCTCAATTCACCGATCCGATAGCTTGGTAGGCAGCAACCACCACCGCTACTATGCCGGTTTTCACACGTTGTGGCAAAGCGAAAATGATGCAATGGATCGATGATGTCCAATTGTCTCGTGCCTACTCTAGACGGCTAAGTAGAAGTTTTGGTGGTCTAGAGTAGGGTAACCTTATTGTCTCGAGCCTAGACCTTAGTCGCTCTTTGGACTCAGCACCCAAACAGATTAGGTCTAGGCTCGAGACAATTGAAGAGACAATGCCAGGCGCCAAGCGATCTAATCTAATCTAATCTAATCTAAGACACACGCACGCAGTCCATCCATGACACGACTTCCATCGCATCACCCATCATCGCATCACCAGTTTCCGCTATATTTCATCATGCACCATGTTCAGAGCCCTTTTATTAAAAATGACTCTCCGCAGTCCTCTTCGCAGTCCTCTTCGTCTCTCCGCCGCACGCCATGCCCATAGCTTGCAAGCCCTGTACTCCGGGCCTCCGAGTTACGATACGATCGCTCGACGGTTCTCTCCTTCGCAGGTCGATCCACTGAACTTTTACACCCGCAAGCGCAACCAAGAGACTAGGGACCGAGGTGAATTCATCGATGTCCATGATGTCAGTAGGGATCCAGCAGACTATGATGTCTCGATTACGGACATTTCTCATCAAACACTAGAAACGATAATTGCGGAAGAAGTGGGTATACCTTACCTTTCTAAGGCGATAGAGATAGATGCCAAAGTTGTGGTTCAAGTGGGTGATGGTTTTATTCGTGGCTCGAAGAAAAGGACGATAGTTCCAATGGTTGTCACCCACCAAGATGAGGCCCGTTGGGTTGTTTTATCTTGGACAGCTGTGCCCCGTTGACGTATCTTTCAGTTCAGGTGAGTGTCGAAATGATGCCTATTTTGTGGAAGGACCCTAACCGATCTAGGCGTGTAAAGTGCTAGGTAATTCGTGAACTAGGCCCTGTCACGATTGGTGGACATATTCATCTGGCTCAGGAATTTCCAGCTACTTCTCACTTTACAGACATTAACCTTCTTGGTACTGACTTTTGCTTTGCACACAAGATTTACGTGTCGCATGACTATAATAGCCTTCGAGCGAAGTTGTACTTCGGTGGAGAGTGGGAGATGGTAAGGAAGTCAAGCGGTAGTATGGTTTTGTGGAGAGAAGAGTTGTTTCTTCTAGGTATCGCTTTTCAGTGTTTTAATTTCTGAGGGCTCACAGTGTGCATACAGTTACAGTTTCCCCTGAACGTGTTTTGTATCTTTAGTTTTCCTGGCTGTCCAAACGGTGGCGATTTCTTATTCTTATTAATCTACAGTTGAGTTGCAGGGAATTCATAAATTTAGCTGCTTTTTTTTTCTTGAGTGAGACACCCTTGCAGCCGCCCCTACCGCCTCATGGAACTTTGAACAAGGAGACTCTATTCCGTCAGATTCCCATCAGAGTCCGTTGAAAGAGTTGAGTAAAATATAGTGTGTGCTCTTTACTGGTTTGGGCAATACTTAGTTGCGGGTTGAAAGTTCATCAACCGTTTTTGCCAGTTGGGACCTTTAACAGCGACCACTCTGAAATTGTACGGTAGAGATACTTAACTTGTGTACCCTCGTCAATTTCGTCAGGGTAAAACATTCCATACGAGTTCCAAGATATCTGTCTCAAACCGACAGAGAAACATAGCCACTCATTCATCTACGTTTCTTTCACAATGTTTCGCTTCCCCACGTGTCGCCCATTCCTATTCCTCCACAGGTAAGATCAGGCACTTTTATCCGAGCCTTTTATGAAGAGGAACGGAACATAGTCTATCACTCACGTCTGACAGTTGTTAGATAGAGCCTTCTTGGCCGTACATTTGCTCGATTTCTTTTACCACTTATTCCATAGGCAATATGATATTTTCAGTCATATGTCTGCTGTTTCTTAGTGAAATATACTCAATTTTTGGAAGCCGTCGTTGTCGTCTTTGCTTCTCAATTGGCAGGAATGGACCTAACGAAGTTATGCAATCAGGCCTTTGTGCTCAGAATTCAAGGTACCAACGACTATTTGTAGGTGACGAGAGCAACTGATATTTCAATGTAGGTGATTGCCGAAAGACGAGAAGCAGCGACCCCCGAACATGCTACGAAGGCCGCATGGCAAGTTCAAGTCCACAGCACCGATAAACGCAGGTAATATCCTAGAATCGAAGAGCTAGCAGGCAAGCGGGCAATGATACCACGAGGACGTCCAGACCCTAAGTATGGAGAAAACCTTCTAGTCGCTCGAGAAATATGCAAAGAAAGTCAACTACCTCCTCAGGAACCTCTCTCAACAGCCTTCGAATCCACTATGCTAACCTTTTATCGGTTCAAATGCTCATCATCGGGATGCCCCGTTGATGGGACTTTAAAGATACTAACAATTGTTGAAGGTGTACCCATCAAAAGGCAGGATGGTGACTGGCATCTATAATTAAAATCAGTCACGATGTTGCCAATTTAGAAGAATGAAGGAGATGGTGTTGATGAACACTCAGAGATTGAAGAGATCGAGACGTGCCGGCAAACCAGGCGAACCCAAAGGCAGAGGAAGAGGACGCTCTGAATGTTAGAATTCAGAGAAGAACTGCCTCCACCCAACCCCGAGCATCAGAAGAGACAAGACAAGAAAAGCCCTTCTAAAACTAAAGATGCCTATACATATGCTGCTGAATCCTCAAACCGGGTCCGCCACACCAGTCAAACTGATATGGTTTCGTTAAGCACGGTGAAGGCATTTCCGAGATCACTGAAGTCAGGCACAAAACCGACATCGTCGAACTTAAGCTTGCAGATGCGGGCAGGAGGAACGAGCGTGAGCTTCATGTACTGCGAGACCTATATTTATATTTCCTCAGCATCAAAGCCATGGTAATCAGCGCTACCTTCACAACAAAAGCTGGGGTTTGGGGTAGAAGCACTGGGGTGATTATACGGAAGGAGAGTGTGAGCTGCTGGAGTATGGCCCAGATTTTTGAGATGCTGGGAGCCATCAATCTCCGGGCGGTTGGTGTAGACTCTTTCCGGCTGTTACTGTTGCTAAATCCGGCATGTCTACATAGCGTTCCAGGACGACGAAGAGCCTTAGATGATACGTACTAAGTCCTGTGAATCTTGGAAGCTCCTAAAACATCGTCCGAGTGCCTCCTCACGATAGAGTAAGTGCTTCATCGAGGCTAATATGCTACGGTTGTTGATTTATTAATTAGTCATGGATTCTCATTCTGATTACCCCACAAAATGGACTAAACATGGGTGGCCTACTTTAGAGCCACTCATCCACGACGATACTTTCGATACTTCGATATACCTCTCCACTCTGCTCTGGCTCTATAACTAGTGCTTTACCGTTCAATCACATTCGCAGAATCTCACCCACATAATCCGCGCGCGCGTTATCTTGGCTTTTTCCTCACAATCGACCATCACCACGCACATCTCGTCTTTTTCGCTCGAGCCGATTAGATAACAATGGTGGGCTTCCCCACGGATGCAGACAGAAGAAGGCGGAGAAGTAAAAAATATCACAGCTGATAAGCCATCCTCAAGTTCGTGCTACCTCCTCCTCCAAGGTATGTTTCCTTTCGTTCGTCGTTTGGTTGCAAGCTCTCGCCCGTTTACAATCTGAGTCTAATGTTGGGGAGCAGATATCCTGGCGCCACAAACGCATACGGAACCGGTATTCCCGGCGCTCCCATACCCATTATCGAGACGAATAATACTATCAAGACTCCGACGGGCCCCGAATTCCAGTTCTCGGTCGGTGAAGGTATGGCGTTACCGCCGCCGTCGCCGCCGGTGTTGCGCGCCACTCACTGACCACTGTAGGCACCTATGTGCTTAGAGAGGATATACACCTCGCGACACCCCCGCCGCATCCTTCGGAAGCTCCAATTATCAATCCTAACCCGCTCAGCACCGCGCCGCATCCCATCGTCGCCGGAACGAAGCTCTCATTGGTCCAGTTTAAATCCCGCGAGACGCCAAACCTCTACCGGAATCCCGCTGTGTCGAGCAGCAGGGTCACACAAGATGGCGACGAATCGCGGATATCAGGAGACACGGACGAGGAGTCCTCCGTGGGCAGAGGTGGCTCTGGTTCCTTGGAATCCAAGAGTGGAGGAGACATAGCACATGTCCCGGAGAAATTTGGCAACGGCAATGCGTCGCTCTCGGCAGTCATGGGAAAGAATCAGAAAAAGAAACCCAAAAGTAACATCGCCAAAAGTAACTCGTCGTTCGTCTCCCGTATCATCACCCATGAAAACTTGACGAAGAGACTGGCCGAGAGACAATCGGAGGACCTAATGGTCTTCGCTAATATAAACCGGGCGTTCTGCTGGCTGGATATGGACTCAGCCGTCAAGGTCCTCTCTCAGACTTGTCACAGTAGTGTTTTGTCTAAACGAATGCTCATATATATTCTCTTTGCTACAGCAAGAACCATTATCAAAGATCCTCTTTACAAAGGCCCACCCGATATGTCATGATGTAAACATGTTGACGCGCAGTACCAGCCAGATCGATGTCATTATCGGGTTTTCCACCGGAGACATCGTATGGTTCGATCCAATCTCCAATAAATATGCCCGCATCAACAAAAATGTCTTCTATTCTATTAATCCTAAGGGAAGGCGGAGAGAAAGCTAACCCATACAAACTATAGGGTATAATCAATGCCCATGCTGTAACGGATATCAAATGGCTCCCTGACTCTGAAACTCTCTTCCTGGCCGCCCACAACGACGGAAGTCTCATTGTCTATGACCGCGAGAAAGAAGACGCGCCTTTCTTCCCAGAGGACGCACCCGACAGCAGCGTCTACACTAGTACCGCCAATGGTGCATCCCTCATGAGCTTCTTTGGTGTCCGCAAATCCGTGCATTCATCAAATCAGAAAACCAACCCTTTATCCTACTGGTCCGTCGCAAAGGGCGCCATCACTGCCTTCGCCTTCTCCCCGGATCGTGAACACATCGCCGTCGTTTCGGAAGACGAGTGTCTCCGCGTCCTCAACTTCATCAAAGAAAAGTCTTTGCCTCCCCTCCTGCAACTCGGTGTGTGCTGACCAAAAAGACTCCTCGATGTTTACCCTTCCTACTACGGCGGCCTAATGTGTGTCTGTTGGTCTCCAGACGGATGCTATATCGTGACAGGCGGTCAAGACGATCTAGTCAGTATTTGGAGCTTCCCCGAGCGCCGCCTCGTGGCACGTTGCGAAGGTCACCACTCCTGGGTCTCCTCCGTCGCCTTCGATCCTTGGCGCTGCGACGACAGAACCTACCGTTTTGGAAGTGTCGGCAACGACTGCCGCTTACTCCTATGGGACTTTTCAGAGGGGATGCTACATAAACCAAAAGTCCCCACCCAGCAGCACAGAAGCAGCGTTTCCCGAACGGAGAGCCAGAGTTTACGATTCAGATCGGACTCGAATGTAACAGCGATGCCTGCGGTACACGACGAGAAGACAATGGTGCATGCGGTTGATCCGAGGGCGCTGACGGCAGTTCTGCCCCCGGTCATGAGTAAGGTCGTAGATCCGTGCCCGCTTACGCAGTTAGTGTTTAAAGAGGATTCGTTGATTACGACTTGTATTGATGGTAGGTTGCGAATTTATGGGGTAGGAGAAAGAGGGGCTGACATGATGTAGGGCATCTGAAAACGTGGAATCGACCGCAGGCGGTGCTGGGAAATGGGAGCCAGGTTACTTTGCCAGCGGCTGGAAGCTAAGGCAGGGGGAAATGTTTGATGGATGTTGTGTGCACCACGGTGTTTTGTATGAGCTTGGAAACTTGGGATTGCTGTATGTACTATAATATCCCAGGGCTTTGCATGGTTATTAGGAGGCAAGAAAGAAAGAAAGAGCCATTTTCTTCATCGAAACCGATCCATATTCAGGGACTTGAGGTGTCCTCGTTGGAGCCAGGTGGTCTTTAGCGTAAGAGTTTCCTCTAAAGCTGATGTACTGCGACATGGATTCGTAATTGGCATTGGCTTGGCGTGTGGAGGTGAGCTTGGGCTATAGACTATCCGCAACTAACCGAGTGTCAACCATCCCTCAATCATGTCGGAGAACAGCAGCAACCTGGTTCTTCACTTAGGAACACATTCTCTACTTTAACCTCTATCTCTAGCATGCGGCGCCTCGTCTCCAAGCAACTTCATCTCCCAATCCCCCGGCGCTCCTTCACCATCTCCTCTGCCCACCGTGGCATCCGTCAAATCCCCGCCTCAGACATCGTAAACTTTCCGGGGGCTGTGAGATCGAGATTCACAACGGAGCTCAACTTCCACCGTCCTCAGGATGACCCAGCTATGCCAACATACCGCTACATCAATTCAGATGGAGTCGTTGTTGATACCTCGAGAGAGCTAAATATAGACGAGACGAAGGCGAGGAAGATGTACAAAGATATGGTTACCACTTCGGTTATGGATATGATAATGTGGGTTTTGGTGGTTGGGTAGCTGTTTAGGTTATGCTAATACGTTCGTAGGTACGAGTCGCAGCGGCAAGGGAGGATATCGTTCTATATGGTGAGGATCACTGTTCTGGGCTAGGAGTTTGGATATAGCTCTTACGCAGATACAGGTTTCTGCAGGAGAAGAGGGTATCGCGGTTGGATCTGCAGCAGCTCTGAATGAGGAAGACGTGATATATTCGCAGTATCGAGAGCAGGGGATATTGATGTATCGAGGGTACACATTAGACGAAGTACACTCTCGCCCTCCCTCCCCTTTGTCACAAACTTCACCGCTCACTGGAAATACAGTTCATGAGCCAACTCTTTGCCAACAAAAACGACTACGGAAAAGGCCGTAACATGCCAGTCCACTACATGAGCGAACGCCTCCGCCTGGTATCACTCTATCTCATGTTCTCCTGGCTTTATCTAACCATGACTAGCACCCCATATCCTCTCCGCTTGCCACCCAAATTCCACACGCCGTCGGTGCCGCGTACGCCCACAAAATGGAAGATTCTCCAAACATAGTGGCGTGCTACTTTGGCGAGGGTGCGGCGTCCGAGGGTGATTTCCACGCGGCCCTCAATATTGCCGCAACCCGCGGCTGCCCTGTGGTCTTTATCTGTCGTAATAACGGATATGCAATATCGACACCAACACTGGAGCAATACAAGGGCGATGGTATCGCCTCGCGTGGTATTGGTTACGGCATCGAGACAATCCGTGTAGACGGCAACGATATCATGGCAGTTTACGCTGTCACACAAGCAGCGCGTGAGATTGCTCTAAAGCAGCAGAAGCCCGTCTTGGTCGAGGCCATGAGCTATCGCGTGAGCCACCACTCCACCAGCGACGACTCGTTTGCGTACCGCGCAAAGGTAGATGTAGAGGAGTGGAAGAGACGGGATAACCCCATCACCCGGTACCCCACCCGTTCTCCATATGCCATTGACACTACTAACAGTGGTTAGATTTAGGAAATGGCTCGAAGCAAAGGAGTGGTGGTCCTCCGATGAAGAACTCGCGTTCAGAACCCAGGTCCGGAAAGATATACTCAAGGCATTCTCGAAAGCGGAGAGGGAAAAGAAGCCGCCTATCGGCGATATCTTCAGTGATGTGTTTGCAGAACCGACTCCAGAATTGAAGGAGCAGAGTGAGCAGCTGAAGGAGATATTGGAGAAGTATCCGGACGAGTATGATTTGGGGGAGTATGACAAACCGCTGTGAGTGAAATAGGAGAGTGAGAAGCGGGGTCTGGAGCACCGCGTTAGGAATGACGACACCTTGGCTGTAGATATTTGCCTTCATTAGTATGCTTGGAATATATATTATATGGGATTTATTGTGGCTGTGGGCGAGTAATGGTGTTGTGAACCGCAACAGCTACAGCTAAGGTAGACGGAGATAGATGTCAAGCACGGCGTCCCCCGAACCAGGTGATGTCATTTCTTGATGTCTCTTTGATTGACAAGACCAACGGATCATCACTCGTCTCCTGTTTTCCGCTTGTTGGTGAAACTTGGTTACAGGCTACCACCCCCCGCTTCGTTTATTAACTTCCTCCGATATCCAGAGGCACCCTATCGCATCCTCCATTGTCCCTTGGTCCTCCACTCAATCTACCCCACTAGTTAAGCTCCACATCTTAATCCTCACCCCGCTCTGTACAACGAACTTCAACAATGTCCGAGAAGATACTAATCTCTCCTGTCGGCGCGAGCCGTGCAGGCACTATGGACACTGTCGGCTCCGACAATGCCATCCCCGCAGAAGTCGGCGATGTTGTGAGTTTTCCCTGGTGTGCCCCAAAAGGTTGTAGCTAACACGGACAGGGCGCACTCCTCGTCGAGCGTCTTCGTGCCTGGAAACACGCCGTCGGTTACCTCGAAGCATACATCAACCAGACTGAATCGCTACACAAAGTCTTGCAAAAGGAGTATGCCAAAGTCCTCAAGACGGTCGACGAGCCATTGCGCGAGGGTCACCACTTCAACCAGAGCGTTGGAGGAGTTGCCAGCTTCTTCGAAAACCTCCGCGCAAACACGGTGCGGCTGAGTCAATCACACACCGAGACAGCGTCCGAGCTCAAGAGTACCGTTCTCCCGATCCTGGAGCGTCTGCATAAAGAGATCAGGGACCGCCAGAAACACGTCCAGAGCGAGTGTGAAAAGAGTAACAAAGCCGTGACTAAGGCTCGGAATAGTACGCAGCAGCATATTGAGCTTTTAGGACAGCATACGGCCGCCTCTGAGTCCGTCGGCGGAGTCAGCGCGGGAAACCACGGCGGCTACCACCTAAAGCTGCATCATACAAACACGGGAGGAAAGCCGAAGCCGGAGAATGATCCGTACTTACTCAAGAAGGGCATGTTGAATAGGCTCTCCAAGCAGGTGCTTGAGGAGAACTCCCAGCGGCAGGATTTGATTGGCGTGCAAAACCACTCGCAGCAGTTTGAGGCGCATGTTGTCGAAACTATTCAATCTGCGCTTACGGCGTTCAATCATACGCTCGGGACGCAGGCAGACATTCAGAAACAGTTGTACGGCGATATCCTTGGTCCGTTCTCCTCCCTCCAGTTCCATGGATTCTACACACACTGACGAAGAGCAGAGAAGGGAAATTCTGTGCCCCCCGACTTCGAATTCGTTAACTTCCTTACACGCTACGCCGAGACACTGATTGACCCCAGCGCGCCGAAGCGTACCGTTGAGAGCATCCGTTACCCCAACGAGGACCATCACAGCACCAAACCGTTAATGGAAGGAACACTGGCACGCAAGGGCAAGATCATGCGCAGTTACAACTCTGCGTACTACGTCGTAACTCCGAACAAATACTTGCATGAGTTCAAAGACACCGATGTGAGTCCCTCCCCCCTTCTCCTCCCCCGCTGCTCTGACTGTGCAGCATCTCAACAATGATCCGGGGCCGGAGATGTCGCTCTACCTTCCCGATTGCACAATAGGCGCGCTGTCTAAAGAAGGAAAATTCCAGGTCTCGGGCAAAGATGCGGGGTCAGCGCTGAAGGGGCTAAGCACGAAACATGATTTTGCGTTCAAGGCTGGCAACTATGCAGAGGCACAGAAGTGGCACGAAGCTATTGGAAAGTGTGCGGGACTCAAGACGGACCAGATCCCAATTAGCACACCGACTACTCCTGCGGTCGTGGAGGCGGGCCCGCCTGCGTATGAAGCCCCTCCAGGGCAGGAGACGGGAACTACGACTGTTGCCACCGGGATATCTGCACCTGCACCAGCGGGGAAGGTGGCTTAGGAGTGGGTGGGATATATATTTGTGGGGTAGAGTAATAGCTAATCGTTTGGTGTTTTAGTCTTTTGTAAGAAGGGATAGTGGTTTGCATTTGTTGTGCGAATACCTCGTTTTGTTATGGTTATGATGATTATTGTGATGATCATGCTGTTTCTTGTCTGGGTCTCTTTAGTACATATACTCTTTGGCTATTGCATGAGGGGGTCGTGTTGACTGGCGGTGGTATCTAATAGCAATAAAAATAGGAAGAACCTCCAGGGGTAATAATTTAATACTTAAGTCTGTTACGGCGGAATCACAGCCAATACTGGACGATTCTGTGTAGACCGAAACTAAGTACTTAAGCGATGTTCTATGTCTAATTTGAAATAGGACCATACTTGGGGCTGGTCAACAATCCACGAGACCTGATTCCAGTTTGGGCTCTATAGACTTCATCTCTTGCAGAACTACTTGTCCCAGAGAGGGCGGTAATCAGCCGCCTATTTAGCAACAAGGTTTGTATTCAGTTCGAGCGGTGTTTAATAGGTAAGAGGAGCACGGCAAGGCACTGTGGATGGTATCGGCTGCCTCTCGACGGCCATTGAGAAGACACTCGGCAAAGACCACCTTTCACTCTTACCACGGTCTAATCTGGAACGTGTATTCCATGGTGCCATGGAATGGTGATGGTGACCAGGAGTATCCATAATATCATTGGGCACCCCCAATGGTAGCATCAGGTCGCTCCATGCGGCCTCCGAGAGCGGATCTGTCCAGCCGTCAGCTGTTGTTAGCCTGGGCTTCAATGTTGGTTCAGAAGTTTACCAAAGCAATGCTGTACACTACTTTTCTACCGAGAGCTGAATGTAGTGTTCGCAACGAAAACCTGAACACGCCATCTCATTTCATCTTTCCCTTCTTCTCAACCCACAATGCAGTTATCATATTAACGGAAACAAGAATAAAATACCAAAACCCAAAACGCCCACTAACTTAGATTGTTGCCAAACCGATCCAGACCAATAGATCGACACCGCTATTCTCCTAAATAGAGCCTCGAGAACCTTGTAAAAGTTTATTGTGATTTGTAAGCTAGTAATTGACTATCTGTTTGAAAGTTCGAGAACATAATAATTCAACGTATATAAAGACTGACAGTTACAAGGTGGTGATAGTCAATTGAGCACGCCGAGGTTCGGTGTCGACCCATTTTCGTTGGCACCCCTCTCGATGAGCAGCAGCGCGATCACCTCGTGCCCGTTCTCTGAGGTCCGGTGTAGCGGTGTCCACCAGTCTTCGTCGGCGGCCGAGGCGTTGGCACCCCTCTCAATGAGTATCCGCATCTCCATCTCGTGTCCAACGCGAGCAGCTACATGTTGTGCATAGCATCTTTTCGGACGCGCAAAGTATTTGTTTAATGCTTGAAGATAGGAGGAAATACTACCGGCACTTTTCAAGGAATCTCCCAAAGACCTCTGTAGTCGAGTGCTCATCGCAAGACTGAGGTGAAAGGTTAAATTGGATGCGGCATATTCAAGGAACGGTTGGGACGCTAGTCGGCTTCTGAATGCTTCTTCAGATGCACATGCGCCTTCTTTGAAGATGTCTATGCAAGGTATGTAGTGCAAGCAATTGCAAGAGTAGAATCCGCTCCTGCAGGAATTTCGTTCCTTCGGAGAAGGTACTTTTGTACGGTAAAGTGAGCTAACCGGATGGTGCCGTTATCGTCAATAACGACAAGGCCAGCACAGATGTCGGTCAGTACCATCCCATCTGCTAAAAAGTCCTCTTTAAGCTCGGATGAATTCGGCACTATAGAAACTGCAATTCGGAGCTCCTCGATGGTAAGCGTCCGGCGAGCCTTGGTCAACCAGCAAAGAGTATTCAGTGCCATTGCTACGCGGTTTTTCGATTGTCTCTTAATGGTTACAATGATTCGACCATATGTTGAATCCAAGGCGTTGTCCTCGGAGGTGGATTTTCTCAGTTCTTTAAGCTCTTGAAGCATATACCCAACAGTTGGCTGCCCACAAAAATGTTCTATATTCAGGCTGAGGAACAAAAACCTGACAAATATAGCGGTGCCACTAGTCCGGAAGGTTCCATACTTACATTCCACCGGAAACATCCACTAGTTCAGAAACAATTTCCTCCTCTCGAATCCTATTTTATATCATACGCTTCGCGGTTGGATAAGCATTGAGCTGCCTGTAGATTAGCCTCGAATATCGTCTTCATATGCTCGAATTCTTATCGTAGGAACCGCACGAAAAGATTCTTCGATATCATCTGCGAATCGTCGACTTGTGATGAATACATTGAGGCTAGCCTCTCCCATTTGGTGGCATATTGGAAGCAGTACTTCCTTTGCTTTCGCCGATCGTACTCGTCGAGCGTATCGAATACAATGAATGTGCGGATAAACGCCTTTGACACTCCAGCTAGAACAGAGTACAGTTCATTGATAGTTGACTTTCTTTTCTCTTGATCCAGCTTAGTACGCAAATTTTTGAGATTTGCCGGGATACCTGAAAGCTGACTAGCCAGCTGTTTGACCAGGCTAGCAAGTATGTCGAGAGGTCCTTGTTGGTCCTGTTCCTTGTAGTTGAAATATATATGGGCAACTCTGTGTTTTCTTCCGTGGCGCGTACGCGAAGGTAGTCGATTACGAGTGAACTGCGGAAAGGGTCTGTTTAGCTGAGCAGTTAAACAACCAAATGATTACAAACCTTATGAACGTCTTTCCAGCTCCCGCTGTTGACATTATGCTTGTCAGGATATATTCAGGACATGGGGTTGATGAACGTACGAATTCCGTGAGCCCAAAGGATGGGCTGTAAACCTTGCAACCACTGGCAAAACCTTTCTATCTCCAGAAACAATTTTCCAGTGCCTTTCTGCCGCTGCTGTTTGATGTCGTTGTGTCTATCGTTGGTGTTCTCGGGATAGAGCCAGTCAAGTATCTTGGGTTCTTCCGTGACTGTTAGGGCTTGTTAGCTAACGGCAATCGAAGAGGTAGTGTTCCAGTCATATCGTGATTCTAACATAGCTTTGAAATGGGAAGACATACGAATATTTTCGGCCTCCCTCTTTGCCCTTTCTTATCAACAGATAATAAGCGTTCGTAATATTATATCTGAACTGTATATTGAAGCCTATCACCTACCACGACATGCGACGATTTCATTCTTCCACTTGATCATATGCGTAATTACCGTTTGATAGGTACCGTCTACACGGCTACCAAATTTCACCATATCTGTATGGTTGCAAGGAACAGGAATGCGGCGCTCGAATGGCTAGAATAACTGCGCATCATTCTTTTTAACCATCTCAACTTTCTTGCTGCTCCTCTCCCATTTTCCGGAAGCCGACTAAGGATAATCAGTACCGAGCGGATTTCTGTGATAAGTAGAGGTCGCTCCTAAGATATCTACCTTTCTAACAGTTACCGTCTTTTTTGTTTCGTAGAAGCTGAGGATTTCAATTCCGGATGTCGAATCCCAGACTCATGATATCGTCCCTCAGCGTGTCGAGAAAGTTCGAGTCTGTTTAACAAAATCCAACCGCGAGGTTTCTCCCGATGACTCGTGCTTGATCATGGAGAGAAGTTCCTTCACCTCCATCCCTTTGATGCGGGGTTCCAAAAAAAGTATGGCACGGGTTACGTCAAATATCCATTTATACTGGCCTCCATTTTTACATTGCAGTAATGCCTGTCACTCAAGACATCAATAAACCCCTAGTCGGGCGCTTTGGATTTGGAAGGAATGCTCTACCTGGAGGATCAAGATACCGCCCATACTGTGTCCAATGAATATTATCGGCCTTTCCTACAAATCAAGTCAGTATCGTACGAAAAAGCTGAAGCTAGTTAGTCGTACTATGTCACTTCTTCTTGCATTATTCAAACTGTGGATAAACTGTCTTCTGTATTCCAAGAATCTGTCGTCCACGGCGTCTCTGATAAGGTTAGAATTGTAGCCATAGGACATAATCCGGATGCCTGGGGCATCTTGCGGCAAGAAATCCTTCGGCCACATTTTACCAGTCTCTCGATTCTTCCATGATCCGAATGCATGGCCTGCAAGACCAGTCACTACAACTATACTAGGATCTAACTGTTAGACACCTATATCAAATGTACGAATTCAAACGTGTCACTTACTCTGCCACTACTTCCCCCTCTAACGCGTTCAACGGCGTCAAGCCATAAAAGTGACGGTCGATAACAAGATCGACTCTAGTTTCAGTGGCTGTATTTGGGATTGATACATGCCTAACATCGTTCGGCCCTAGCTGCTGAAAATATTCGGTACATTTATCAAGGTCGAGCAGCGCCGTTTGAGCAGAACTACAGCATGCCGGATAAAGCGATAGCCGGTGATTTGGGATATTCAAGTACGGGTCGATAGTTTAAAGAGCAACCATCAACATATCATTGCTCCAGCTCGCTGGTACGTTGGATATTCAAAAGCAGATTGGCCTAGCGCTGTCCGCAGTAGCATCGTCGGTGACCGTGGGAGAAGTGCTGCTGGGTGCAGGATCAGTGCGTCAAAGCGTATCATATGGTGCCGGTCCGAGTGCCAGCGATGTAGCCGCAGCGCATGGCTGGACCCCGATATGGGCCGTTTTCTGGAATGCAGGAAATTCAGTAGCGGTATTTGGCTCTACTTCCGGCTCACTCCGCCGGTTGGACGCTAGTGATGGAGATGCGAGATCATTGTCACCTAGTCGCTTAGACATTATTTTGGCTTAAAACTATAAGAGCTCGAGAAGGTATGAAGGATGGGGTGAAACTGGGTAAGGAATTTGCTTCACTCTTAAATCAGTGAAAGCGAAAGTAGTGAAATGCGGGGTTGTCTTCTCAGCCCTGTCAAGTAGAACAGCGCAGATATGTGGAATGAAAAAAACGGCGGCCTCTGGTTCTCTTGCCCGTTCTAATTCCGCCATAATTGAGACTTACTCATGTAAGTACTTACAGCCATTGAAAAGATGAATTGAAAAACAGGGATCGGGATCAAGGGTTTTTGACACTGAGTCAAACCTCTGGAGGCAGCTGAATCTTCCTTTCTGAATTGCTAGATTTCATAGTCACTGATAGTGTAGCCAATTGAGTACCCTTGATGATGCCTCTGAGATTTGTCTTTAGACTTCAAATGTCGTCCACAGCATTCGGATTTAATTCGGGTTTAGGAGTGACAGCCAATGACCACCCGTAATAGATTCAACACCTAAGGACAAGGTTTCTTCCCCACATTTTCCTTCACGTCCTATCTTCTCAACTACACCACCACCGCCAGCATGAAGGTACTACCCCGCCTTCCACTCCTCCGCTCCTCTAATGCTCCTCTAACGCTCCTCTAACGCTCCCAGATCCTCGACTCTCGCGTCGGCATGCTCAGTAACCACGAAGTGCTAGCGCACATAACAGCCATGAAGGCGCGGTACACAGAGCTCCACCACCGGGTCGGCGGCGCCCACGCAATGAAAGCCGAGAATCTCGAGACCGTCCTCAAAGAAGTTTCCTCTCCCCCCCTTCCATCTCCCTTCTCCGCTAACCCGTCAGGTCCGCGAATACCTCTCCCACTCTCCCTGCGCATTACAAACCCCCGAACACATCAGCGCCTTCATGTCTGCCATTGCCCCATTCGCGCTCGAGAAGGGCGAGTTACTACAGATCATTAACGAGCGGCCCGAGACGATCGCGGAGCTGGATTGTATCGTTGAGGAGATGGAGACGAGGTTTGATGAGGAGAAGATTGAGAAGATACTGGAAGTTGTGAAGAGTACGCTGCCGAAGAGGCCGAAGGAGGAGGAGGTTGTGGCGGCGTAGAGGGAAGGGAAGGGTGAGGGACTGCTCTTGAGCGCCCACTAGAGTATATTCATTGCCACATTGTCGAGTTTGATACATTACTGATACCTATGTTTACATGTCTTCTTTCTGCGGTCTGGCATGTTGATGTCGACATTGAGGATTGGATCACGACGTTTTCGGCTTGTCCTTTCCCCGCCCTTCAACGCAACGGAAGCGCGTTTCGTCTTCACTGGGAGAACAGCTGTAAAAGGTTGCAATGCATGACCTTAGCAGTTGATGATGCTTGTAATGCAAGCAAACTTCTCAAAGCAATGAGTCGTCTACTACTGCGCCACTCTTGTTACTGCACACGAAAACCAACGAATGCAAAGCATAGGAGAGTAGGAGGCCTTGTTTGAAGCGGGGCAAAAGAAACACTGGAACTGGCCTGAGGTACTTGATGCATGTACTCTATTCTCCCCCATAAAATGAAGCGCTAGAATGTTGCCACATCTAGTGATGTGAGAGGTATACCTTCACGGCTGCAGGACCATGGTGGGAGATCATCAGGGTTCAATCATATTCATACAAACAGATAGGCTTCCACCTTATCTACATTAGCTTCCGACCGGTTCCACGCTCTGGAAGGTGTGTCGGCAGTTTCTGCAGGATCTGGTATTTGAAACAATCTAAGGTTGATGACATGGGGTTCTAGTCGGCACCGTATTCGTATTGGCGCATCTTTGGGTTCTCTAATTACCACTTAAGCCCATCATTCTCGCCCGCAACCAAGGTCTCCCAAAGGAAGGAGAACAACCGATTGGAAGTTCAGCTACCAAAACCGAGTGATTTCACATGTCTAGTGATAATCCTTTGCCCTAGACATCCCTGGTCTTTGAACGGGTTTTAGCTGCTTATGTAGAAAGCGGTGATGCATTAGGTGCTAAGAAAGTCCGACATGAGTGGGTTTTCCTGGTTTCTTCGGGGGAACTCTTAGGCCTTGGTGTTCCAAGGGTCGTGCTATTTGTCGGGTGGAAAATGAACCGAAGCCTCCTGGCGTTTTCTAGATGCAGTCGCTACCCGTGGTGGAAGGACGACAAATCTTGTGCCAGATAGATTTGGGGGTTCCTTGGTTAGTATGAGTGCTCTATCTAGGCACTAGGTACGGTGGAGAATTGGTTTCTGTTTAGTTAACAGTTTTTTTTAAAGTTTATTAAGGGCCTATGCATGTGGGCTCGCTAAGCGCTCGAACTCCAAGTCAGGCCTTGCTGGGCGGAGCAGCTGTTCACACGAGCACTGCCTTTTGACAACCTGTCAGTCTCAGAGAGAGATAAATCATTGGTGGTGCATGGAGAGGTGTGGCCTTGAACTGATGGAAGTGAATGAATGGATATGTGGGGTGGAAGAAGAGTACTTCATTTCTCATGCAATTTGACGCGTGTGCAAGGTACCCGCACCCTTTTCAGCCGCGTCCTCACCCCCTTTTGATCCAGGGCCTGAGGGGCCGGTGAGCGATACTCCAGTACACAACCCCATTATCATTTAGCCTTACAATATTCCCTACGACCGAGACAAATTCACCGCCGAAAAAATATTTCTTATCTCAAAAGTCGCATCCTCCATTCTCGAAATCACGGATTCTCAACAGCGCCGCGTAAGACATTCCCTGCATCGCCGCCGCCGCCGCCGCCGTTGTCGATCCCCATCGATTTCTACTACCCCGAGTTACATCCTGTCGCCAAATATACCCCTCTCGTCCTTCTATCGACGGGATTCGGAGTCCACGATAGCTGGGAAGTTGTCCAGCTCCCTCCGTGGCAAGCCACTTCCTGGATCCCGCCTGTTAATTCAGCACCCACCTCGTCGCAAACCCGACGGGCCAGCTACAGACAGCCGCCAGTTCACTAGATATCCTTGGATCATTACTGGGCAGGATCGATAGAGTTGGGTAGTTTCCGAACGTTCAATTTTCTAGTGCGAGCCGAGCGAAGATGGAACGCGAACGATCGAAGCTTCAGAGATGCGGATTATTGGTACGGAATCTCTTGATAGCCACTCTGGCATATGCCTCGGTCGTGGAGATCGTCCATGTCTACCAGACTGGTTCGGTGTCGCCATTCTCGAAGGTGCCTCCCAAAGCCCCCACCATTCCGGAGGGTTCCTTGTCCGGCGGTGTAAACTGGCGATTGCGACCCGAAACCTTTGTCAAGGACATCAACGACGCATATCTTGGGGAGCGACCCCACGTGGATACATACGCGAACTACACCCGGCTGATTCAGGCGTGTCGGGGGTCTGTAACTGGACTGGAGAAGATGCGGAATGTCTACGATTGCCTGGCATATCTGACAAGTAACGAGAAGGATTACTTCTTCCTCCCCGATCAACCACCTTCGAAAAGCTCGGTGGGTTATCCGTCGGTGGAAGGTGCGCTAAAGCCATCTCACAAAAGCATCGGAGAATGCCCAGGCCCGGTTCAATTGTACCACACCTATTGGACTGGTCCTTCAACATGGCGGGTGGAATTGTTCGTGAAGAGTTATCTTTACACTCAGAACTTGGCGTGTAGTCGGCTTTATATCTGGTTGGATTCAGACAGTCACCCTACGGCGGTGAGTGATATGATGAAGGATAGTGGTTTTCAGAGGTTTCTACCACTGGTTGAACGGGGAGATATCACGCTTAAGGCTTGGAAGTTTCCGTCTCGGATACCGCTGCCAAAGGGCACAGTTGCGCAGGATCCGTTATACGCCAACATATTAAACAACCGAGGTACCACCGGCGAACTGAAGAATTCAAAAGGGGAGACCTACTTAGGAGATGGCGTGGTTATACAGAATGATGGAAGTGAATGGATCGTGTTGACGGAACGGCAAATGACGTTTCTCCCAGTGGCTGTGTCGGACGCGGTGCGTTTCATCGTCCTGCATCTCCATGGCGGTGTTTATCTGGACATGGATATCCTCTTGTTACGGGATCTGAGACCGCTAATACTCACTCCGGACCATAATTTTGCGGAGCGGTGGGCGGTCCATTCACATCCGGGCGATTTCAACACTGCGGTACTTTCTCTGAATGCCAACTCGTCGCTCTCATCTTACTTGGTTCGTGGTGGAGTGCGGATGGGATTAAATTTCCACCCCCGAATCGTTGGACGCATGGCTTGGAAGGACGGGCGTGTGGAGGAATTAGCGATGTTTGAGACCGGCTTGTTTGATCCTATATGGGGAGAGTTCAACTGGGGTCGAGAAGGAAGATGCACGATGCCGTGTTTCAAGGACTACGGGGTGGCATTTATGGGCACAAGGGACGCAATCAAAGATGAATGGCAGTCTTACGACGGCCCTCAACTACCGTTAAAAGATAGACTGTCCAGAACACCAACAGAACTCCGTGCGCGATCGAAGAAATCTAATGACAATAACGACGACAACGATGAAAACAACCCCGAAAAAGGCGTCAAACTACTCTACGAACAAAAGACAGGCATGCGCCACAAGTTAAATCGCCGACAGAACCCGCAAGTTCCAACACAAGGGCAGACGGGACTAGAGCCCGAAGACAGTGCAGTTGCTGCGGCCGAGAAGCCCAGCAGATCACAGGGCGCGGATGGTACATATGGCGGGAGAGATTACCACATTGAAGATGATAAATACCCGCCCAACAACCGAACCATGGAGAACTTCTTCAGAGGGGCTTGGAGTTATCACATCCACAACCAGGTTCGCCTCTCCCTCTCCAGTGTGCTCGCCATTCGAGGTTGCTAATTAGTATCCGCAGTGGAGCAAGCATCCTCAACCAAACTCATGGTTCGATGTGATTGAACGAGCGCAAGACGGGTTCTTTCGAGGAGAGCGGACAAATCCATACGGTGAACGATGGCAAGGTCCCGAAGTCAAGCCGTACGATAGGTGGCTCGAATTCGATTAGTATCTATCAGCATTTTTTGTTTTCTGCATTTATTTTCTTGCAGATTTAATTGGAGCGGTTTGGATTTTTGTTTGTTGCATGTACGAATTTTGCTATACCTCTAGAGGATGCATATGTAGCGGTTTGGGTGTGAGGACCCGGGTTTTTCCTTTCCTTTATTTCGGGCGTTCGATTAGGAGTTGGTGCCTGTCTATAGTACCATTTGCTGCGTTATTGTTACTGTGTGATTTATGGGAGGGGGGAGGGGGTTTGCGATTTGTTTTTTTTGGCTTTGTTGAATGGCAAGAAAAGATATCCCTTTGCTGATGTCGTGTGACACTTAGTTTTTTCTTTTGTTTGATGGCGGGGCGAGGCGTTCGTGGGGATTCGATCGATAAGTAACTGGTCATAAAAACAATATGCATATGATGTTACATACATACTTTGAGTAACTTTTGTTTTGGGAGTTTGTGGAAAGGGAATAAGGCGTTGGGATCTCGTGGTATCTCTACAACATGATGCCGGCCGAGTAAGATGACACCTACAGTCGGAGTTCAACACAAACTGAGGAGAAAGCTCTTTAGTATGTATTCAAGCCACTCGATCAATCAAAAGTAAGTAAAAAGTCCAACAAGTATCGGCAACGAATATGAAGAAAACAAACACAAACGCAGAAAAAAAACAGAACGCCATGCACACATCCCAAAACCCAAATGGTAACCAACCCGAAACTAACTAACAGCAATGCACACGCACACATGTATCCCATCCCATCGAATCGTAGAAGCGTACATAGCAACTCCCAATGGCTCAAAGAAAAAAAATCACACTCACAAGTTAGAACAATCAATGAAAAGCGCCCCGCCCAACCCATTGCCCGCCCACCCATCCCCCGAAGTAACAAATTGAACAAAATACGTCCTACATAACCCTCGCAATTTTTCCCACACCAGCACACCATGCAAGCATCCACGGAACGCCTCCCCTACCACCCACAAAAGTTCCCAAAACCCCCAACCCCCTCCAGACTTCTACTACCTCCCTCACCACCTCTACACCTCCTCCTTCCAGCACCGAGAAACACACAACTACCCTCCAACCACCTCCCTCTTCCCCACCGTCCCGTCGTAATAAGAGTCCAGTAGGACTTCGCTTTCGTTTCCCCTGATCCTTCGGAACAGTATGCCCCACCACAACCCCCCAGGACTCATCGACTGCATCTAGCAACTCCGCGTCTGCGTCCAGCTCTGCTACCGACTCCGAAAACCCGCCGCCAGGCGTAGTGGCTGTTGCGTCGGGGGAAACGATGGAAGACGATCCTGTAGGTGTGGGAGTATTCATTACAACTGGTGGGGTGGAGTAAAGATTTGCCTGCGGCCAGAAGTTTTCCATTTTCAGTTCCGGGAGGGTTTCTGATACCCTGTAAGGAGATGATAGGTCGGCACATAGAAGATAGGTGGCTGATACGCGTTCGTGGGTTTTGACGAGTGCTTGCCATGTCTCCCGTTCGTCGTGTGGCATGGCGGCGTTGTTGCAAACTTTCGTGATACATAGTCTCCATTTGACAGCAGGGTATTTAATGAGTTCTATTGTGGTATCCCAGATCTCGTTCATGACGTCGGGGAAAGGGCGGAGAATGGCGGTGTTTTGTCGTCCGAGGTTGATGATGGCTGTCTTTTGCAGGGCCCCAGTATTATCACTCCATGCTACTGCCACCCATCTCTCGTCCAAGCTCTGCGAGTAGGCAATGTGAAGGAGTTGATTTTCCTTTAGTAATGCTGGGCTTGGATCTGGTGTGATCCGAAACTCGATACTCTTGGGGATCGGTCTAGCTAACTGAATTGGTGAAGATGACACACGCTTCGCTTCATCGTAGTCGATACCGGCATCAGTAGGAATACACCTAGAATAGACCTCCACTGCAAGACGATGCACAATCCCCACTCTCATAACTCCGCCCAATTTGTGAGCCACAAAACTGGCGGGCACAATTTGCAAGACGAGATGGTTTGGCTTCGCTTCCGGAAGAGTCGCGATACAGGTTTCGTATAATCGTTGCATGCGAACGAAGCCAGTGCAGATATCGACGAGTGCTGATGGGTGCTGGAATGGATTGACGACATATATAACGACGTTCATGCCTTCATCAGCGACTCCACTGGCAATGACAGATCCGAAACTCTCGAGATGGCTTAGCAATGACTTCATTCCGTTTTCGTAATCCCTGGGAGCGTCCTCCGGAATCTCCACTGGTACAAGACCATTTATAACGACACTCTCGACCTCTGCCCTGACGTGGATACCAAACCGACCGGCTTCATAGGAAGAGCTCACTCTGTCGAGCAAGAAATCCGCTCCTTCTTTCAACGCGTCGGAAGAAGGATGGAAACAAAACGAGATAACGTTCTTTCCCCCAGATATTGGAGCAAGGCTGAATGTCTCCCAAAAGTATAACGCGGGTGGTAGCATCTCCAAAACATTATCTCCGCGTTGCAATCTGACGTGGGGAGGTGGAACATGAAAGATATCCCAGCCCTTGTTGGAGGTCTGTCTAGGACCTTTATTCCTTCGTTGCGACAGATTCGGTTCCAGTCCTCCTCCGCCGAAATGTGTAAGAGGTGGAGGGGGTGGTAATGGTGCAGGCTCTTGTATTGAATCTGCAATTGACGCATATGTTTCGAGACTGCACCGCACCACAGTGCCGTCCTTAAACAGTGTCTTGACCGCATCTTCAACTAAACTTTGGTCCCTCCCGCAACGTCGACGAATGAGACAGGTTTCTTCATCCTCCTCATCATCACCAACCGTCTCGTTCTTTCCGCTCCATGAAGTATGTATCCAACCAGCCATTTGCCCGGCTAAAACGGCCGCTACGTCGAGAAATTCCGCGTCTACCACCAACGATCCCAAACTCAATGCATCGCTAGTAAGTGTCATATCTTCAAAGACACCAACCAACGACTCATCCAAAAGATCGGGTTGCATCGATTTCCATGGCGCTGGTGCAATATCTCGAACTACATCAACGTCGCCTTCGGCACTAATAGCCACATCCCTGCGTTGCGGAAACCCTTCAGGTAGATCAATCTCCATTTCACCACCCTCTATTGGCCATTTCCGTTTTCTACCTGCCCAACCCAGGAACCCAAGTTGCCGTGGGGCGCCAGTTCGATCGGGTGATGTGTGATATCGACTTTCATCATCTTCTGTAGTATCATCTGCATCACTCTCCTCAGTGTCATCATCATCCTCCCAATCACTAGCCGACTCTATGGCTTCTTCGTCATCTTCAATTGTAATGACATCCATCGGTGTTGCAGCTGTTGGACCAGAAGTTGCCATCAATCCCGTTCTTTTTCGCTTGAGGATTTGTGACTTGTCGATCTTGGTGGCGTCTCCTTCTTTTCGTCTACTGTCCTTCGTGTCTTCTGGTGGAAGAAAGAATCTACCGCCTGGAGCATACTTTTGGTCTGCCATCTCCACGCTTTCTGTAAATGTGATTGGTGAATACATGGACATCCGTCGTTTGGCAATGGTAGCATCTGGAGAACACCCAGTCTTCGCCATAATAGTCTTAGCTGGCTTTTTGAAGGGCCCTGATGCTGGTGGGGTGAAGTTGGCCACATTCGTCATAGGTGGTGAATATCCAGGGACTAGTAAACTCATAGCTCTATGTGGGCTCAGTGGAGGTGTTCGGACTTGGTTTTCAGGTATTGCCTGGACAGCCTTTATATCGGTGGGAACAGGAGCCCTCGATCGCTTCTTACTTCGCGCTTCAGGTTGCCGAGCGGGAATCATTGCTGAAACATCTGGGGCAAGATTTGAAATTGGTGGTGGTGTCTCCATGCGTAGATCGGCAGTGTCAGGTCCCATATTCGTACCACTCATATCCACGCCACCGACATCCAGATCCATACCACTACTGCCCCCCGCACCATCTCCATCGTCAAAACCATCGTTATTGTCGAAAAAGTCAAAATCATCTTCAGTAACTTTCATGAGCAGATCCATATCGTCCATCTCGTCTCCAAACAAATCAGTTTCCCTGCCAATCGGTGGTTGAGTACTGTCATTTGCAGTTGTTGGCTCTCCTGTCCAGTCGTGGTCCATTCCGTTGGCGCCTCCGGTTGAGAAAGCGGTTGACATATCCATCGCACCAGTCGAAGATGTACTAGCTGGACCTCCTGTCAAGGCGGCCACCGCTGCATCCGGAGGTGTTGGATATACGCCGCCTGGTCCTGATTTGGTATCCGGGCCAAGTTTTCCCTTTCCCTTGTCGAATGTTTCTGAGGTTAATCTGTCCTCATTATACCTAGCCTCGGCTAGCTCTTTCTTCCTCCTCTCTTCAATTTTCTCCTTGATTTTCCTTGCCCGCTCCTCTCGGCCCTTGAACCATTCAAGACCCCATTCGACAGAGCTTGGAACATTCCACCATTCTGCCCCCGAATCCAATTCCCCGTTTTTCGCCAAAGCGTTTTCGCGGTCCAGAGTTGGTATCAACAACGCCAGCTTTCCCCAGGCGAGTTGAGAATATTCCTGGTCCTCAAACACGAGTTTCCAGAAGTCAGGGTCTTCTTTGTCCTTCAGCGGTACAGCTGTTCTCTGGTCGCCTTCCGAAGTCCTCAGAAATAATAGCGCGGAAGGCCAGAGAACTCGGTGGAGTTCACCCGTCGACGGGTCCGTCAACGAGCGAAGCCAGATTTCCACATTCAGCCACTTACCTTGTTCTACTGCTTCCTGCAGAACGCTCTTCTTCGGGTCGTCGATCAAAGTAGGTGAAATGATCCCACGGTCTTTGAGATATGAAATCACGTTTTCTTTCCACTTGTCTTCGGCCCTGGAGCTATCCATGCCTTCACTTGGTGGGAGGATTCTTCCCCATTCTCCCCATGGTGCTATGAAAACCTCTCGATGCTGGAGTGAAGTAGTCGTGAGACCACATGTACCAATCCGCCGAATAGCAGTCTGTTTTTCTGAGTGTGGAATGATTACGAGTGTTCCGCCAGATGTCATATACACTTCTAATTCCAACACAAGGGGCGTTACAAGTTCCGGTACTGTAATAGGTTGTGATGGAAGAATCTCCTCTTTGCCGTTTCTTTCAGCCTGACTCTTGTATTCGTGCGTGGTCGGGAGAGACGACGGCGAGACAAGTGTCCGGCAGTTTAAAGGAGTAAAGCCTTCTCGAGAGGATAGACAGAAGGTTATGACAGCAAGGACTGCTGCGATTAGATTGCGATACACAACAATTTCGTGCGAAATTGGTTCCGGTTCATCGATATCCTCGGCACTATCTGAAGGGTCATCCAAGGTAAGGTCGATCGTCACAGGTCCATCCGTCTTGGGTCCTAGACCGGGTGTAGGAGGTGCTGAGGGGAGGCGGCTTGAAGTGGTAGAATGGGGAGTCGGAAAGGACGCAGTTAAGGGAGGTGGTCGATGGAGCGCAAGAGACGACGCAAGGAACACGTCGGTAGAAGATTCTGGCCATTCCGGCTTTAGTCTCTTCTGCGATTGATGAACATACGAGGCTCACCTTTTAGTCCCCATTCCTCCGCAAGTCGTTCCTCAATCTGTAACCACAGCTCATCTTTCTCTTCGACTGTCGATGCCTCTTCAACAAGAATCTCTCCTTCTTCCGCGCTCGCCGAGACTTTCGTGATACCAGAGATGTGGAATACCCAAAGGCAGTATTTTTCAAGATCAGAGAGAACTGGAACACCTTCGGCCTTTAATGTTCGTTCAGCGTCACGGAGTATCTCGCATTGCCGGTCAACAAGAGGGATAGATCTGACGAGGGAAGTCGTGTCCGATGCGGGAAAAGTGTAGGTTGCATATGGTACACGTGAGAGGTTATCCTAAACCGGTGAGTATCTATCACCCAGTTCCTCGTAGAGGAGACAGAATATAAACTTACGATTTTCAGGACATTGGTTAAGGCGTTGGATGGCGAGTCCATGATTCTCAGAGATTGCGTAAAGACGGGAAGTTATTCCTCAACCACAGCCCCTGACCGCACAAGCTGCCAGTGTACTTAAGTACTAAGTGGTTACCGCCGAGGTTCTGAACCGGAATTTGAACCCTTTGAGATGGGGTTCTGGAAGCTGCACTGGAAATTAAGTTCTGGGAGCCGAGAAGCGCCGTATGTAGCCGGGTATCTTTCGTTCTCCGAGGCTGGGACTGGGACTGCGATGAGCGTAAACCAATAAATACTACTATTTACTAAGTAAATACGAAATAATTGCGCGGGAAGACAAAAAAGGCCGCCTCGTCAAGCTCCAAGTTCCGATGCACCGGGGTCAGAAAAACAATGGTTAATCCAATTGTCTACAAGGATAATATACCCAAATCCAACGATGTAGAGTTCCCTACTCCCGGAAACCACAATGAGTCTAAAGAAAGCGTCGAAAGGGCGTTTCGTGTCGAGTCAATGTCCAGAGTAGAAAGAGATGTGTGAGGGCAGGGTTCGATGGTTCGATATCAGGAAGAACGAGCCAGCACAATGTGGCGCCGTTCAATAGAATAGATGGAAAGTGTCTTTGCAAAGGTTTCAGAGGTTTCTGGAGTTGGTACTGAGGTTGGTAGTGCTCTTTGGGATTTCGAGTAGAGCTACGGTCTGCATCTTGCGACAACAGAAGGACGAGGTGGGAGACGCGGTTGCGCGTATCAAAGAAGGGCGCGGAGGTCGGTTAAGTGAGCGGTGATAGTCAATAGTGAAGCATATGTCGGTATCTTTTGGGCGCGGGTGTTGAGAGAGAAGCGGAGAGCATGTCTCGATGTCTCGACTCGACGATAGGGCGCGGGAGTTTTTCAAAATGCCGACGACATAACCACAATAGTAAGAAGCAAGAAATCAAGATGAGAAACGGGTATCGAGGCTGACGGAGTTGCCCTGTCTGTCTCTGTTTGTGCGCCGATTGGGACCCGTTCTGCGGTCGAGTGTCTCGTCGTCGGCGTGGTTGGGTGGTTGTGGGGTTGGCGGTTGTGCTGGTACGAGGAAACGGACAAGTGTGGTTGGCTCAAATGATGTTGAATGATGCAGGGGTGGTAGAGTGCTCTAGAGTGGAGCTGGCAGATCAAGAGTATGTAGTACTCCTCGTACCGTTGTGTCTTAGGGATCGATCTTGATATCGAATCTTCAACCAGACAGCATCCAAAACTCTTCTGCGCCATCCCTATCGTTCGTATGCACCTCCGTCTCTACCATAGTCACATCGAGTCCTTATTGTGGCATCACCACGACAGTGGCGCCGGCTCGCAGCCTTTTGCTCCAATTTTGCCTCGGGATTGCATTTATGTGCCTCACAATTCACCATTCGCAGTCAGAGCGCGTATGACCAATGATAAGGCTTACCCAGTCTCGGAGGATTATTCCCGTGCTGTCTGTCACAGGCCATCACTCTCTGACTCTTGACGCCATCACATGACCGACCGCACTAGCGCTTGGAAATTATCTTCCTGCTGAACTTCTTCCTCTCGGATCTTTTTTTTAAATATCGAACCCCACCTATTCTTCCTTTGTCGCAACCGAGGCTTCACTATGTCTCTTAGGGTAACTCAGCAGAATGGTGTATCCGTATATACCATCTCGGGTTCCAATACTTCACGCTCTCTCCCGGACTGGCTTGCACGAAAACGAAAGCGCTCTCTCAAAAACGACGAGGCCTACCAGAATCGTGTCGAACTGATTCAAGATTTCGAATTCGAAGAAGCTTCACAATGCATACAGGTTTCCGAAGATGGAGAATACGCAATGGCAACTGGTGAACACCTTTCACCCCAAAGCAAATTGTGCAATTCTGACCGCTATCAGGGACATATAAACCTCAAATGCACATTTACCACCTTCCGTCCTCTTCCCTCAAATATTCCCGCCACACATCTGCTCTGAATCTCACATTCCTTCTCTTATCTCGAGATTATTCAAAGTCATTGCATTTGCAGACGGACCGCTCGTTAGAGTTCCACACCCCGATGGGCTGCCATTACGCTACTCGCATTCCCAGATACGGCCGAGCGCTAGCATATGTCAAGCCGCAGGCGCACGCTATAATAACGGCGGAGGGCAATGAAGTTTTTCGCCTCGACCTCGAGGCTGGGCGCTTCCTCAAACCGTTCGAACTGGGTGGATTCGAGGGGCCAGGAGGCGAGGTGAAGTCGGCAGAGTGCGTGGGTGTAGCAGATGGTTCACACGGCCTATTGGCATTCGGAACAAACGCGGGAACAACAGAATTCTGGGATCCTAGGTCACGAAATTGTGTGGGTGTTTTGGCACCGCCAGCAAATTCAGGGACCGTCATCGATACCCTTGGTGAAATGCAAACACCTTCGATAACGGCGATGCAGTTCCACCATAACGGTCTCACTTTTGCGACCGGAAACCAAGCGGGAATAGTTACACTTTACGATCTCCGCTCCCCTGCGCCAGTACTTTCGAAGGATCAAGGCTATGGGTTTCCGATCCAGACATTATCGTTTTTCCACACCCAAGCTACCTCAGAGGAGAAGGTTCTGTCGGCGGATAAGCGGATCATCAAGATCTGGGACTCTGTTGATGGCACCCCGTGGACGTCTGTAGAGCCTTCGGTGGACATAAACCACGTCTGTCATATCCCCAACACTGGAATGATTTTCACCGCCAACGAGGGACAACAAATGCACTCGTTTCTCATTCCTGCTCTTGGCCCATCTCCCTGGTGGTGTTCACACCTGGATACGCAGATCGAACAGCTTGCGGACCGCAGCATCAACGACCCAGATGCGTACGCCTCTGCTACAGCTGACGCAGCGACCTACGACAATTACAAGTTCCTTACCAAGCCAGAGATGCGCCAGCTCAACCTTGACCACCTCTTGGCCTCCGGAAAAGGGTCAAGCGTCGTCAGACCGTATATGCATGGCTACTTTGTCGACCAGCGACTCTACGACGAGGCTCGCCTTATCGCTGACCCATTTGAGTGGGAACGACAGAAACAAAGACTTGTTGCCGCCAAGATTGAGAAAGACAGAGAATCTCGTATTCGCACATCGGCAAGAGACAAAGCTGCAAAAGTCAAAGTCAACAAACGTCTCGCAGAACGTCTCGAGGCACTGGAACACAGATTCAACCGCAAACACAAGGATGCCGAAGACGCAGACGCCGAACAGACTGCAAACCCAGTGGAGAAGGGCAGCGTATTGCAAGACCCCCGTTTCAAAGGCCTCTTCTCGAACCCCGACTTCGAAGTCGACGAAACCTCGCGGGAGTTCCAGCTTCTCAACCCCTCCACCCGCCCTACCACGGCACCGAACGACAGTCACTCCACAGAGCGAAAGCGTAGCAAGACTGCAGTCGAGGAGGAAGAGGACTCAGATTCCCATTCTGGCAGCAGCGATAGCAGCTCAGAAGGCAGCTCAGAAGGTAGCTCGGACGATGACGAACCTATACAATCAAAGCCACAGCCAAAGAAGAAAGAGCCAGAAATGCGCATCTCTTCTTCTGCCTATCGCAAGAGTGGTCACGACACCAGAGGATTCGCCCCAATATCGAAGAACCAAAAGGTTGCGAAGAGGAAGGAGAAGTCATTTGGTTCCAGAGTTGCTAATGTACAAGAACGAGCACCGCGAGAGCCAAGGGGTGGGTTCGGGGGGAGTGGATTGGGGGATAAGGAGGTTACTTTTGTTCCTCAGAGGCGTGAAAAGCCGAAATGTAAAGACGGCAATGATGAAGGGGAGAATGCAGGTGGAAGGGATACAGGGGATAGAGGAAGGAAGTGGAAAGACAGGAGAAGTGCTAGTGGGAATACTTTTAGACGCGACGGATTGGGGAAGTAAAAGTGCTTGGAATTGTTTTCTGGGATTTTTGGCGTTCTCTGAAGGCGGGGTTTTCATTATAGTGACTGTTTGCATTGGCTACTACTACTACTATTACTACTGTATGCTAATGATGTATAATATCATATCAAGAGGTACTGTTGATTGTAACCTAGACGAGTTTCGTACCACACTCCAAGACTAAAGAGAAGGTCCATCCGATAGAGAAAAGGACAGAGCCAGTGTGTGTGCGCAGGGTAGTTCCATGACAGTCACCAACATGCTGAAATGCAGGACGACGAATGCGTCCTTGATAGGACAGAGGGGGAGATGAAACGCAGGCCAATCTGACAACTAAAGTCAGCAGTCAGTGCTCAAATGCCGCTAATCGTTCAGGGTAGATACCATTGCTCCGGAGGGCGAAGCATCGACCTCGTTCGAACTATTCAAGAGCACCTCTCGAGTGAGAATGAGTGATGGTCAAGAGAAATGTTTATTTTATATAACCGGATCTGGTGATTTTTGTCCAGAATTTACCGCAATTTGGGGCTCCGCAGGCAAAATTGTTGAGAAATTTATTTGTGACGGATTAACTTGCAGAAAACGCCATGCACGAGGGGGATAAACCATGATTAATGAAATCTGGAAATTTCGTGAAATCGGTAGACAAACTGTTATTCCTCCCAGAACTTTTAATCTGGGGTTCGTTATCTGCGAATGGGAAATGCATTTGGCCGTTAACGAACGCGATGGTGCCACCGGCTGGGGATTCCAGTTCCAAGGTCCCCGCGGAAATGGAGGTTAGTGGTTGGAGGTTGAGGTTTTCGATGTCGTACATACAGATAATGCACGCGTGATTTGATACCGGAAACCCATTAGCACATTCAAAATAAAGAAGAGTGTATAAATAAATTAATAAATAGCACTTCTGGCATCCCATAATACGTAGGCTGTCCTGTGATTCCTACTTATCTTCAGAGCTCTCGTGTCGTCCAAGGTGAATTCTTAAACTTCTCCATCTTAGAAGCGAGAACTTCTTAATTCCGGAGAACTCCGGTTGCTGTGTTGACTTCCAACTGACTGCTTTCCGCCTCCAGATTTTGGACCTCACCACTCACCCGCCTCACTCATTGAAAAGTCGGGTCTATCCAACGCCCCGGCGTCCTCTCTCTCTCTCTCTTTCTTCCTCTCTACCGATTCAAAATAGCAAGTGGTAGCGCTTCACAGACCCAAGCGACGACATCGATTCCGGCAGTTTGTTACCGGGTAGCGGCGTATAGAAACCAACCGACCACATCCAACCTCAAGTCGATCAATTGATAACTCCTCCGTCGCCACTACATTTCCACAACAGTAAAGATGGGTATTTGCGCAAGCTGTCTCGAATCCTGCCTCGGTGTTCGGCGGAAAGACGATGTGAGTCTCCCCATTGCGCTGCACGCTAGAAGGTTTAGACCTGGCTGACCCTCTCCTCCAGTCCGAGCACACACCTCTCCTTACCGATGCACCTCAAAATACCTATGCATCCTACACTGGTTACCCACCGTCGCCCTCCACCGCTCCACAGCAAATGCTCCACGAACGCGAGTACCTCGACCGACTAGTCGCGCAAACCTCAGAAAATCTCATCGACATCTTTGCGCCACCCATGCTCACAGGCGCAGGCATGAGCATCACTCCGAGCAGTCGCGGTGAATGGTACAGAGGATTACTGGAAAGGACTAGTCCTCCAACTTTGAGCCCGGTGTTAGAGGCTCCAGTAATATTGGACAGTGATGTGATCAAGAGCGAAGAGCGGAAGTGGCTTGACGATATGCTGAAGAAGGGCGAGGAGGCGGTGAAAGAGCTTGCCAGAGTGAAGGAGGTGGGAAGGCTGGTGGTGGGACTAGAGATGGATTTGTGATGCGTACAGTGGCGTGGTTTTGGAAACGGGATATCCTCAGGGCTTGACATCAACTTGTGATGGATACGGCACCTTCTACAACTTTCGATGACTCTGTCCAAACATAATGCGGAAAGGTCGGGTCGGCTCACCGTTGGAGCCTTGATCCGCGTTGCTGCATTGCGCAGGAGCTGGGTTTAGCACATAATTGCTACTGGAATATCGTTACGGAAAAAGGGATATAATGTATGTCTTGAAACCCCTGGTGGTTTGTAAGAGTACATGGGATCATTGGTCAAGGTGTTTGTGTTTACAGTTGGCGTTTGTTTTTCTGGAAGTATATACTCTTACTGCATTTTCCATTTGTTCTTTCAAGCATCTATTAATTCTTGGGGATCAGGGTTCTTCCCAATATTAAGGCCATTTGCGCGCATATACATCCCGCCCTTTATACCGCAGCGAGTACATAGTTCGCTCCTTCTCTCCTGTATCTTTTGCTGATTTGGGATTGTTAAAATCGCGAGCCACGGCTTCCCCCCCGGTCCTTCTGTGTTTCTTAATCGTTTGGCAGGATCCAATTCAGGTCTTTTGTACATAGAATCAAGGTTGGCGGGCCCTTGAACATGTTTTCTGGCGAAATGTTGAATTGGAATGAGGTTCTTATCAGAGCTCGACAAAAACTTGTGAACCTTCTGAAAGGCCTTTATACCTACTTCTGCCACCCTCATTGAAACTTTTATCTCGGAACAAAGCCCTTCCATACTAAGAGGTACATATTTTGTACGGGTGGTGTACGGGTGGTGTACGGGTGGTGTACGGGTGGTGTAGGAGTTGTACCCCTCCTATAAGGTAGGCAATTAGTAGGTACGGAGAAAGTAAACATACCTAACAGCCAACTCTTGTTACAACTCTTCCACTGACTACGATTGCTGACCGACGAGCTGCTATTATAGGACTCTCCTCCCTTCTCTCGATAGTCAGTTATCTCTTCAATCGTCACACAACCTTTTAACACCGTCATCTATCTCTCAATGGACGCTCCACCACAACAACCTGGGGATACTGAATCCCCAAAATTCGGTGGTTTCATTCAACGTACAGTGAGCTCAGAGCTCGACGTTACAAAGGTCTTTAGTTTTGCACCGGCACCACGAGACAATGGATCTGCAAATCAACACCCTAACCTCGCTTCTATCACTCCACCGGGACTTTCTCTTGCACAAGGCCCACCATCTTTCGGTCTTGAAAACAAAATCCGCATCGTAAATGAAGCAGAGCATTCAAGGATGTCTGGAGGACGCGGAGGAGGAGGCAGAGGACCGGGACATCTGATCATGCCAATAATAGACGAAAGTAAGTTCTGCTCCCAGTTGTCTGCAAGTTCATCATGCTGACTACTAGCCAATAGCTTCAAAGGTACCCATTCCAAACGTGGGAGTATCAACTTCATCAAAGGGCTCTCAGCCGGCTCCTCCAATCATCATTCGCGGCGGAGGTCGTATGGGTCCCCCAGAAATTCCTCAGAATCAGCATCAGCAGCAACAACAGCAGATGCGTCCACCAGGGCCAATTGATTCTCACCAGCAACAGTGCCTAGATATACAACAGACCCACAAAAAAAGGAAGAGAACGGATGGGCCCCAGGAACGGACACAGCATCAACAAATGCAGGGTGGACAGTACCCGCACCAGGGCAGACAGCAGCCCCAACAAGGTTCGAATGGAATAAGGAAAAATGTACCCCGGAAAGAGATGAAGCGGGCTCTGCCAAACACTCTAGTTAATGCCCCGCATGATGTTATCGTGCTTGAGGACGATGACAACGAGATAGCTTCCGCAGTTAAAGCAGAAGGGGATAACGGCACTGATGTGCTCATGCCAATCAAACTGCTGACCGGGCAAATGGCAGACGGCCTTCGAAATTCGCGTCAGTCTCGAGATCAACCTGGAGGGGTTGAAAAAACAACCCCGCGTACCCGTACCCGTACCCAAACAGGCGGTCAAACTCGGCGTCCTTCCGCTTCTAGAAATGCAACGCCTTCCACTCCAGTCACTGACGCCGACGAACTGGAGAACACGGGGAATATAGTCAACCGAACCCTGTTCGAACTAACCACCCGGAACACTGTTCTTGAGAAAACCCTTACTGAGACCAGACTCGCCCTTCAATCTCAGCAGGAGTCAACCAAAACCGCAGAAGCAAAGATTGCAGAGTTCTCTACAAGGCTAGAGGAGCGATCAAAGAAACTAGCAGATGTTATGAATCGGCAAGTGCATTTCGAAAAGTATCTCAAAGGCATTGGTGGTGATTACAACCTCCTAGACCGAAAAAATATCGAGTTAAAGAACCAATTGAAGGAAGCTCTGGCTGGGAAGGCCGATATTCTACGTGACATGGCCAGTATACGAGATGTTCTTATGCAGACCAATGCTACCGCCGAAGCGTGGTTGAAAGTGAAAGATCAAGTCAAGGTGACCCAATCTGAGATCAAGAGACTACAAGACAGGCTTAATTCAACGGAGTCTGAGCTCAACCAAACAACGGGATTGCTTGTTGAGGAGAGGAACAGAACACAGGAACTCGAGAGTCGGATTCAGGAAGACCGAAAAACAAATCAGAATATCACGGAGGCTGTAGAGAGGGTCAGGGTCCAGATCATCGATGAATTGGTGCAGCTTCAGAGCAATTTGGCAGAAAGGTTAGAGAACGGTGAAACGGTGAAGATTGATAAGTGAGTTACTAGTTCTTAGGTGTTCTTTTCCGAAGACTCAATATCTGTCTAAAATAGTTCTAAACTGACGGTGTTTTAAACTACGCAGACTGAATGACTGCATTTTGCAGGTTGGTGAGCTTGTATCAAACCATGATGGTGAGATCAAAGCACGTCTCAGTGACATGCAGGATGCCATCAACCTTGCAGCTCAGAGGTGAAGTCTAATATTTCGTATGGCAGGAGCTCAGTGACTGATTATCGAACAGCGTTACCGCTGAGACGATGCAATACCATGAGCAGGTGAATGCAGTAACGGCAGATATTTCCCAAAGGTAATAGTTATGCTCCTCCAAAGAGTTGAGTTGCTAACAGTAGCTTAGTGTTGCATCTCTTACTACTCAATCCCTTCAAGGTCAAGAGCAGATAAGTGCTGCCACTACTAATCTTTCCGAGAGGTAGACTCCTGGTGGTCATTCTCCTATTGAAAGTTGATTCGCTGACAATCCCAGTGTTGCTACACTTACGATTGAAATGAGGCAAGGACGAGAACATATAAACGAAACTACAGCCACTATCTCTCAAAGGTATTCCCTCCCTATCAACAATAGCTGCATCTCTGATAATCAGGTAGCGTTATCGAACTTACCACTGAGACAAGACACGGCCAAGAATGTCTCAACAAGGCAACCACTGATCTCTCTCAAGTTCTTCAGTCTCAAATGGACTCAAGTACGGCTAAGCTCTCTCAAACGCTTCAGTCACAAATGAATGCAGATACAACTAATCTTTCTCAAATTCTTCATTCGGAGATCGACGACGCCCTCAAGAAAAATTTGACCACTATCCGTGACAATGTGAAACAAGTGAACAATGATTATCGAATGGCGGTCGATGAGAAGTTGGAGGAAAGCAAAGCTCGACGGCTGGAAAATGAAGCACGTCGTATTGAAATTGAAGCACGATGCCAAGAGCTTCTGGGTCAGATATCTCGTCTTCAAACAGCAGAAGGGCATGCAAAGCAGAGGTACTTATTATTGAAGTCTGATATCATTCTGTCGTAGTTGCTAATTCGCTCCGCGGCTAGAATAAGTCTTCTTGAAGCCGAACTGAGCTCAATGACACGACAGCCGCCCAAGGAAAATCCAGAATTGCAACGGACAATCGCTGATCTGAACCGAAAGCTTGCGGACTTTACGAGAATTCAGGTTGAGAATGCCCTGCAATTGCAGCTGGAAAATACGAAGGTACAGGCAAAGCAGGATGAAATTGACACCTTGTTCAAGGAAATCGACAAGCTGAAAAAGAATGCCGAAATTGAACTCCAGCAAGAGAGAGCTAAGCTTGAGGCGAAGCAATCTCAATTTTATTCTGTAGTCAAAGAGAATGAGGATATGGCCCAGAGAATTGAAGCGTTTGAAACTGAAAGAGCTCGCTACGTCACTTTAATAGAAAACGAAAGAAAGGACCACGAGCTGAAGTCTCTTGCGCATTGGAAAAAGCAACAGCAGAAATTGCAGGGAGTCATCCATTCACTGGAGAGGCAGAAAGAGGCGCGTGAAAAGAGGCTAAAGGAACTCGAGGAACTCATCAGCATCGATGACGCGGGGGAACTAAAGCACAATGTAAGTTATATATTACTTGTGTTTATAATTCCATATGACTCACTGTGCGGGACAGATTGAGACGCTGAAAAATGACAATTGTGACCTTAGGACACAGCTTGAGCTTTCGAATTCTGAGTTAAAACGTCTAGGGGGGATACTCGATGAGAGGAGTCAAGATATACTTAGATTAGAAGCTTACACCTTAGTTGATACGGACGAACAAAAACAGCAACAACTGACGATTTCGAGGCATGAGGATACGATAAAGTCTCTTAACACGGAGAAAAGCGATTTGAAGGAGAAGGTCACTGAACAGACCAGTGAATTGCAGCGTCTCAAATGCGAGAATGAGGAAGCCAAAGCTTTGCTAGCAGACTTCAGGACCCGAAATCAGGAGCTCCAGGATGCGGCCAAAAAATTCGAGGCCAATGAGGATCACCACCCTGACATACTAAGGGAAAATAACGAAGCCAAACGGTCCATTACCGCATATGAAGCTCAAATTCGCGACCTCCAGATTGCCATTGAAAATAGCAAGTCTATGGATCAAATGCTTTCCAGGGAGCAGAAAAAGAACGCCGAGACCAATGCATTGTTGCAGACATGCCAGGAAGCAATTCAACAGCTTGAGAATATTGTTAAAAGCCAGAAAGCACATGAAGAACAGCTTTTGGAGTGCAATCGTAAACTTCACTGTGAGATGGAAACGCTTCAATCACACATGGAGCAAAACAAACAAAACTGTTCGCCAACGAAAGACCAGGTCAACCAACTCAAGGGTGAATTAGAAAGGGTCAAAGGGGAGATGCAGCTCCTCAACGACGCTTTCATGGACGCTCAAAAAGAAAGGGATGAGTCTCAACGAGGACTTGCAACCGCTATCAAAGTTCGAGACGAACAGCAGAGCAAGATAAACGCCCTTGAAGTGACATCCTACGAACTGAGTGCTGCACTGGATAAGATCAAGAGAAACCAGGTAAGTTTCCTAGTACGTTTACTTCACTGAAGTTAGGCTAAAATTCATAGCGGTGGGGTTTCGCTAGTACCGTTCTTCATACCACGGCAAAATCATCCGAAGGGGCAGGCCTTTTCAATAGCAGTCCACCATCCTTCGACGGCGTCCCCTCTACTCCATTCTACGATGAACTAGCAGCAAACGCCGGGTCAGAGGATGTTAGTCTCACAGAGATACTTGAGAGTTTTGACAATGTTGGTAAGCCTAGTAGCCTGGACAATCCGGATTCGGATCCAGTATCGCTCGTTCCATATTCCACCGAACCTGCTGTGGAGAAGACACCAGCCCGTAAGGTTAAGACTGTCCCAGTTACACCTCGCCAGCAAGTAGAAGCAACTGTGGTTCCACCTGAAGTTGGTGGCAAGAAGAGAAAGAGAGCGTCCCGGACGGAAGAATCTCAGGATGGCGAATCAAAACAGAAACGGGTCGCACGGAAAAACCTCACCGACAACAGAAGAGATTCCGGTGCTCTGCCTACCAAGACTACTGCTAGGAAATCTGCGCCAGATCGCACGTTGCTATATGACGACCAGAATTTAGAGACCATCAATTCACTCAAGCCACCCAAGGAATCAGTCGGCGTGTCGGAAAGACCTTCAGATTATTCGGACGATATTCTTCCAGCGGTCCGAACCCAGCTGGATAATTCATATCGTCAGGGGGTCAGTGACGCTTTCAAATCTCCAGTCCATGTTTCGGGCCAAGTTCCAGGTTTGCAAACCCAGAGACGGGCTAATTCGCGAAAGGGAGGTAAGGCGGTGACGAAGAAATCGCAGAAACATTGATACATGAGATGCCGATAGCTTGATTGCACTTTATATCTGTTAATTTAGTGTTACCTTTAATGATTGTATGAGGAGATGGCGTGTATGGGCAATACTGGTCTTAAGATGGTGAGGTTATGTCTTTAATTTGTTGACGTATGTCGTTTGTTCAGTGGAAAAATTATTGGTTGGCGATATTTCGTGCTGAATTGTTTGTTTCTTGATTGGCTACTCTACTTGGAGTTCCGACAAATGGGATGGTGTTGGTCTGTATAGAAATCAATGGAAGGCGATTGCATTATATATTTTCCGAGCTGTCTTGATATATGGAAAGGCTTCAACGCATAGCCCCACAGATTACTGTTGCTTTCCCGTCCGAATGGCTCCGGTTGAAAATGGTACACGTAAGGATGTCTATTGATACAAGGAACTCCATTTCAACTCCATAACCCCGTCCGCCGTTCTGTTGTGTAGTGTAATACACCTGCTCACGTACGCTTTCCTCCCGCCAAGGTTGCCGTAGATTCTTCGTCTTCTTATCGCCCGCCTTTCCGCTTCTGTTCGAGAAAAAGGACGGAGCGTTTTACTATGCCATCTTCAGCACACGTCCATCCCGACAATCTCGGGGATCGCTAGACCGTACCGATCGGGTCATATTTAATCATGCTCAGCGGCCGGTGAGTTCTTGGGCGTACGAGCGTCTTGTAATAACCTGTCAGCGCCATGCTAATGAGACGGACAGCGACAGTGCGGGATTTTGCTGGGCTGGGTCAGTATTTGGTGAATTGGAGTGTGGGTGTTGTAAACCTTTCTTTGCCATTACTGTGTCGTCGTTCGGAGGTGAAGTCGGCGGCGGTAGATTTCGGGGGTCGGGGAACGTGCATGAGGCAGGTAAGTTTACCCGGCAAATGTGGGGTGTCCTTCAATCTTAAGGTTAGCAATTACCGACTGGTTGGGGAATATATCTTCTTTGTCGCCTCGATATGGGGCCCATTTGATCTAATGATGACACCACATGCTTAAGAATATATAAACATTTAAAGTACTGTAGCCCAAATTTATTTCTTTTGCGCTCCAAAGCTCAAAGCTCAAACTGAGCAATCCCTGTATCCCTAAAACACACCAACTCACTCGCCCATCAATAGTCCCACCTCAACGGCCCTTCCTCGATTCTCGATGTAGCCCGCTGCAGTCTCCTCGATGCTGTCCGACACTCCCACAAATACTCAGCCAACAACCATAGCGTCAACAGCGTGGTGAAGACGTAAAAGAACCATGCAAAGAATGAGCGCAGCATTACTGCCGCGTCTAGATCTTGTTGTTGCGGGATGAAGTTGGTGGCCATTATTGTTGTTTTTTTCGCAGTTGGTATAGAGAAGGAAAAGGGGGGGTGGGGACGATTTTATGGTGGATAGATGGAAGGATATTCAATTGCTTAGTCCCGTCAGAGTGTTGGGGCTTTGAATGTGTCCATGCGGTTTTTAGTTCTTACTCATAATTAATAAGAGTTTAAAAGAAGAAGTATGTAACCTACCTGTATGTACTTTTTGGTATAGCCCACGACATAAGTATTATAGCGAGCATTAAGGTACCTAGGGACGAACTCAATCTTTCAAATACTACTACAAAAACGATACCTAAATAAACCCTACAACTCCCGCGTTCCCCATAATCTCTAACATTCTGGGACGAGACTGACTATTTCTCCGGGTCTCCCTCTCCAGACACAAAGTTTCCCTCGGTAGTAGCAGTAGCAGTAGCCCCAGGAACCCTCGCCTCACCCACCTCCTGCCTATCTAATTCCCTAAAACTCCACCAAAACCCACAAGTGCCAACAAACAATATCGCAGCAATGACAGTATAATTCCACACCAGCAACGGGTCATCGGACAACGGAACAAACGCCTGTCCAACCGCCGCCGCAATCGCTGTCATAAACAGATAAATAGCGTAAACCAAGGAGCGCATATTCGTGGGTGCCTTCGCAAAGCAGTATTCCATCCCTGTCGTGACTGATAACAGCTCCGAGAGCGCGATCAGGCTAAACGGTCCTGTTTGCCACCACGCACTGATGGGTGCTACCTGGCCGCAGCCGTTTGGTTGGGTTTTGCATGGTCCCAGACGGTAGATGTAGAGCTGGAGAATGGCAGTCCAGATCAAAGCTAATGTTGCTGCCGCGAATCCGGCGGTTATTCGCTTGAGAGGACTGAAGTTTATGCCGGCTTTCCGGAGCGCTGGATACAGGAACTGGTCGAAAAAGGGGATGATAATGATGAGCGTAAAGGGGTTAATGTTGGAGTAAAAATCGTTAGGTAGCCCTATTGTCTCTATGTTAGCGATAAAAAGACCCACGCGAAGATCCACGGGGAAATGTACCGTGGGTTCTCAAGGTTGCGGCCTGGCTCGTAAGGTTGTGTAGCATTTGATTATATCCGAGCCCTTATGACTAAATCAGTTTTTTGGATTTCCCTTTGAGATGAAAGACTCGGCATACATAACACAGGATACCAACAGAATACCTTACAGGCTTTTAGCCCTCGGTGAACTTCATCAACCCAGCTGTCTTCGAAAGTCATCCAGAGTGGTCTCTGATCAACCGGAATCTTGCTTGGTTTGACCCGTTCCCAAAGGTCGGGATTGGAAAGGTTTTTGTAACTAATTATTGTATCTTAGCAAACTGAGTTTTCAAAGAAATAAACGATGATTTAAATACGTCCTAACAGGGTTCAGTGACCACTGTCCTTTGGTCGCCAGCTTCCACAACTTAAACGCCTTCGAAAGCACACTCCCACTTGGCGGGGCTCTCACATAACGCTTTCGACCCCAGAGCATGATGAAAGGACATATGCAGAACATGAAAAGCGGTATCACATATGCCAACCAGAAACCGACGTATTTCTCGGCTAGAAAGAGGTTAATCGCCAGGCCGCTCGGTGTAAGGGGGTTTGTGAGTAGAACGTACCATACACCATTCCTGAAGGAAACTCATTAGAAGCGAATCTTTAAGGATAAAGAGGAATGAATGCACATACCTGTTTCACCGACGATAGCCCCTACGTTCAAGAACAGGTAAAAGTACATGTATGACCGAGTTACTGTCAAGTCATTATCGATGATTACCCGTTCGCCGTTCTTCAATACTTTGATTTTTGGCCTTGGATCCACAGTCTGTTCCGTCATAAATGTACTATAAATCCAATTATTAGACAGCGCATGCATGTGCGGGGAGCCAAATACGTACCTAACACAGGCTTTGAAGCCACCTGTTCCAAGACCCTGAAACGTGCAGGTTAGTAACATGCTGATAAAGGCTACAGGGAAAAAGTCACCATAATTATAATCCCAAGTATCAATATGGCCAGTGAAGCTTGTGCTTTCACGATCACGGGAGAGATGGAAGTCACAATCAGTAGGATATGCCCAACTATTGCAGCACCACATGCAATCGTGATAGTCTTGTAACGACCCCAGTGAGCATCGGCCATGTATCCTCCTATCAAAGGCATCAAATACACCCAAAGAGAATCAACTAGCATCGACACGGGTTAGTGATCCTCCCCTGACCATCCAGTAAGATCGGTGCTCATCATCTTACATGTAGTGATGGCTGTCGCTGGACGTTGTCCCATGCCCAACGCGCCAGATTGACCATGGAATCCAGCACCCGTGACAGATCCTTTGGGCAGAGGTTGTTGAATGAAGTTGACAAATACCGCAATTGTCCCACAGAAAGAGAGTCGTTCGCACATTTCTACGAAAGCGATGGTTTGGGCCGTCCATGGTAGTCTTCCCGGAACTCGTCGTAGAGTATTCAGCTCTTCTTTAGTGGGCTTATCTGAGGCTAGAACTATTACCGGCGGGGTAGAATCATCTGTAGAATACCGACTCGATGCCTCCTCTGTTTTGGTGGACAATGCAACCGAAATATCAGGATCCTTGGTGACCATATCGCGGTAATGAGCGTCCGGTAGAATCGTGAGTGTTGAAGCTCGATAGTCAAACTTTGAAGTCTCTTTTTGTGGTAGTTTTCGGCTTGGTTTCAAACCCAAAAAACAGTCGGTGAAAACATGTCCACCAAAACTAACTTTGCTTCAGCATCAAAAAATCCCAACGATTCGGCGCAATCGTACCTAGACCGCCAAGGTCTTCCTGGTGCAACCCAGCCAGCTGTTTCTGAGAGGTGGCATATCTATCCTTACAAAAAGATTAGGATTTATCTGCATGAATGTATCAACCCATACTCACTAGTCGAGTGATATTTTGTGCCCACATTTCTAGTACTCTCAACCACTCCACCAAGACGAACAAGATACTCAATTAAACTAGCACCAGTTCTACTTAACACAGCTTCAACATTTAAGCGCTCTTGAGTGAAAGCTATGCTTGTTAGCCGCACTGTAATTTTTTCATCTCTGACATAAGTAATTATTAATTATTATAATTACCCAAGATGCCTATCCAGCAATGGGGTTAACGTTCTAGCGAGTGAAGAGTTACTACAGGGCTCTAAAATATTTTGGCCTGATTTGCCGTCTAAGGGTGAGTAATCATAATCATAACCATCTGCGAGATGTCAGGAGTCTACGGGGGAGCAATGCATTGCGGGATTCAAGCTGTATCGTTCTCAATCGCGAGATGAATTTTATGTATCTCCCTTCATTGGAGGTTTCAACTGTTAAATTGGTCCGCATCAGCTACTCTACTTGCGGCAGCCAAGATGTAATTACAGTCAACGGCGTATGCTCCACTAAATACATGCGTCAGTCAATTTTTCTGATCAAGACGCAATCTCGTCACTTGCACTTGTCTGTCACAGGCAAGATGTCCAGGTGACAGACATGCTATACAGGCGTGCTGCTCGGCTCAAGTCGCCTTGCATCTTGCAACGCATCGCTTCTTATCGACAACTTCATTTCTAACAAATCAGCATTTCCACAATTAAACCAATAAGAGATGTCTCACCTGTAAGGCGTTAGATGAAAATTTCGATCGACGATCATCGTGTTGGAAGCCAACCCCGCGGAACAAAGCGTTCGGGATAATACATAAGATCGAAACGGCTGCTAGACGCAGTTGACCGATTCTCCATTTGTTCTCTTGGGGTCGATCCGCGGATAGTGGAACCTTCAGAGATTACAGATCTCAGAGTTAGGATGTAAAAACTTGTTTACTCCAACTTTACGCTTTCTAGCAGGCACCTACTCTAGGCATTAACATGAGATTCTGGATGGGATTTCCAGATTCCCATTTTTTTCTTTTGTGTACCCAACGCTCGTATATCGTGGTGTGGTGGGATCGACTATTCGCTTTCTAAATGCGGCATCTATAATACATAGATAGTCTCACCGTATCAATCGAATCGGGGTTCCTAATCCTGCTAAGCGAAAGAGCACATAGACATTTAATTATAAGTACTTATAAATAAATTACTCGCTAAAGTTTAAGTGTGCAGGTGTATCGACGATATCTAGACGTCGACGCTACAAAAACAGTTCAGGGTATCTCAACACACGAGCGCCAACAACTAGCAGCATACAGCGCGTCTCGACAACAAGTTAGAAAATCCGCAGGTTAGACTCTCATCAGCCCAGTGTTCCTAAGTGGGCTGGCCGGATCTGTGAGTGGGATCAGATATCTGAATGCCCACAGGCTTTTTGCAGCGTAGGATTTTGGTATGGCAGCTCGGCCTGGCCTGGCCTGCGCTAAGGGCGGCCCACTTAGGATCACTGTATCAGCCATTGGTGAATAGTACTGTAGCGCACAGCCTCGCGGCGAGCGAGGACGTGACGAAGCATGAGAAAGTCCTCTAAAGAGAATCAGCTTTGCAGTAGTCGTCCAACAATTTCGTCGTCAGTAACAACAAGAGCCATCAGGTATCAGATGCAAGAAAACTATAATGAGAAGTCAGTAAATAGCATGATAACATAGCCAGATTCTGGGAGTCATTGTGGCTGCCGTTATTGCGATAAGGCCGCAAGGAAGTGTCCGGGTTGATGGGAGCGGACATAGGTGTGGGATTTAGAAGGAGGAATGAAGTAGATTGCGGGGAGATCCAAAGGTAGGTAGTAGTGAATGAAGTTGTTAAGCTGCTGAAGTACTTATCTGCCAAAGTCTGTGCCCATATCTTGCGCGGTGCAAAGGGTGGAAATGCGTCCGAAGCTGGCTCCTGAGACATTCAATTGTGGGCTATGCAAAGATGTAGCTAAGTACTTGGCATAAGTGCCCCGGCTTATGATCCTATTGGATTCGGTGATTCCATCCGATTATAAGCATTTTGACTACTTGCTAAGCACTTAGTATTGACATGGCGGTTTATACTAAAATCCTTCAAACCCATCCTTCACAGCAACCGGTACTTACTTAAGCAAGTGCTGAGTCGTGGGGTGGTGGTTGTGGTTTGGTTTGGGGTTGAGTTGGCGGTGGCAGCAGCACTGATAACATTGATACACTTCTGTAATTGCCCATGTATTGGCCGCATCTTCGATTCCCTCTTGTATCAGACCGAGCATAAAGTGGCGGCTGACCGCGGGCGTCGGGCGTATTGGGACAAGGGCAGTTCAGTCTTGTTGTTTGTTGTTTATTCATACTGTATTGCAGTTCAGTCTTTCGCAGCCGCTCAGCGCTGGGGTTTTTCAGGCGGCAAATCCGCGCTGCACCCATTTCTACGCACCACACAAGCCACCGTGCACACATCCCTGCATTACCTGCCATGCATATCGGCAGTCTCCAGAGCGATAGAGCGGAGTAACCTCCACGACCCAGTAGGACACTTCTTATTTGTCCGTAGAGCAGAGCTCCCATTGGGGGGAGTCTGCCTGCTGCATCGCCTTTATTGTTTTTTCTGTGCTTGTATGTAAGGGGAACTGGCGTCTATCTCTCTTAAACCTTGGACTCCTCACTTCGATGGCCCAACTTCATCATTGGAGCCGCAGCTCCGAATACATTTACTTAACGAACCCACACCACCGCATTCATCCAACCAACGCTGCCACACCTCCTCGGAAAAAACGGCCTTCGGAAGGCGGAGAGATTAGCTTCCCCTCCAGCGACCTTGTAGCGCATCCCAATTTGCTGTTGCACACCTCCGCAATTCACTCGAAGCTGTCGAAACATACTTGTATGTATGTATTTGCTGGTTCCGCTTTATCTGTCTTTGCCAATCCATACTGAAGAAAAGCCCCATGCAGATATTCTCGATGAATTCGTCGGAGGGAAGGTCGAACAAAAACCCAGATGCATTGACGTCTTCTTCTGTCTCGACAAGTGCGCCGCTGCTGTTTAAATCGAGTATCTCTCCGAGCCAATTGCATCCGCCTCCAGTTTTCGGACCGTTATCCTCAGATGCCTCCGATCGTGTCTTTCCCATACGTTCCATTGTCAATGTCGAGCCACCGCCTTACTCCCAGTCGCCGGGAGCTAGAAGCAGTGCTAGCTTCCACGGTAGTAGTGTCAGTCGTCAAAACAGTGTGGTTGGGACGCCGGTTGGAGAAGAGTCTTACTTTGGGCTATCAAGATCTGGCTCAAGCGCTGACCTATGGCGTGGCTCTACCGAGATGTCGCCGCCATCGACAACCTGGACCGACTCCGCGAACGAACAAGTTGGTAGCGAAGAAGCAACGGCAAACCCCGAAGAAGCCGAAACCTCCGCTTTTATTACAGCTAGGCACAGACATATTATGTCGGAGGAAGGCCACATGATTATAGCTGGGATTGCCGGCGCGGAAAAAATACAGCGGTGTGAAGATGAACCTATTCATATTCCTGGTGCTGTTCAAGGCTTTGGTTGCTTGGTGGCGTTGCGAGAACAAGATGAAGAAATTTTGGAAATCCGGGTCGTCAGCGAAGTATATCATTTTGCAAGCACTGTTTTGCCGCAGGGGTGGAAATTTCTAACCCGCATTTACAGAATTCAAAGGACATTATAGGGTACTCCCCAAGCGAATTATTCAAAATAGGGAACTTCCTAGGGATTTTGTCGGAGGAACAAGCGGAAGATTTCATGGATCACTTGGAATTCGTCAGAGAAGCTTTAGACCCTCGAGTAGATGGACCGGAGGTATTCTCAGTCATTGTGACCGGGCGGGATGCTATGCAAATCAAACTATGGTGTGCGGTACATATGCCGGAAAACAATTCAGGTTTATTTATTTGTGAGTTTGAGTTGGAGAACGACCACAAGTTTCCTCTTGTTCCTACTTACGATGAGCCTTCATCACCGACTGAGACACTTTCCTCGAAACCAACAAATGAGGATTTTCTGGAAAGTACTATGAGTAAGAGCAGACCTCTTCGAGTTTCCCGATATTCACGAAAGCGAAGAGGGGAGGCTGCAGCTATGGAGGTAAAGCACTAACGCTCCACTTATCATATTTATTGAATTGACCTAGTAGATAAGGTGTTTTCTTTGATGAGCCAAATTCAAGGTACTATAACCCTCCGCTAGTATTTGGATGGAAACTGACCGGTAGAGAAGACCAACTTGCATCTGCAAAAGATTTAGTTACCTTTTTAAAAGTTGTTGTTGGACTGACGAAGGAGTTGTCGGGATTTCACCGAGTAATGATATACCAGTTTGATGAAGCGTGGAATGGAAAAGTTGTTAGCGAACTTGTTGACCCATACAAAACGAAAGATCTATACAAAGGTGTGACGATCTTGCGAATAATCAATCCGTCGGATACTGATTTTTCTAAGGCCTTCACTTTCCTGCATCAGACATTCCTGCACAGGCTCGCGCGCTGTACAAGATTAACAAGGTTCGACTGCTCTACGACAGAGGTCAGACGACTGCGCGTCTTGTCTGCAAGACTCAGGAAGATTTGAATACTCCGGTGGATCTCACACACTGTAAATACTTCCAAACACTACCCCCGTTATATACTTCACTGACCCGGGCCTGGTAGCATAGTGAATACCCCACATCAGATCCCCACCAAACACTCTGCTAATACATACGGACCGGTAGTTTGCGAGCGATGAGCCCGATACATTTGAAATACCTCGGAAACATGGGAGTTAGAGCAAGCATGAGCATATCCATTACATCCTTTGATAAGCTATGGGGTCTTGTTTCATGCCACAGCTATGGGACGAAGGGGATGCGTGTGTCTTTTCCGATAAGAAAGATGTGCAGGCTCATCGGGGAAACTGCCAGTAGAAATATTGAGCGTCTCAGTTATGCACGCCGACTCTCAGCACGAAAACTAATTAATACAATGCCTACGAAACAAAACCCAGGTGGTTATATTGTTGCATCCTCCGATGATCTTCTCAAGTTGTTCGATGCAGACTGTGGACTCCTCAGTATTCGGGACGAAACGAAGGTGTTGGGAAAATTAGAGAATTCTCAGGAAGCGCTTGCGCTTCTTGAATATCTGCGCATTAAATCCTTCACATCAGTCATCACATCTCAAGACTTGGTGAGAGACTTTCCGGATTTGAAATATAAACCTGGATTCCAAGTAGTAGCGGGATTATTGTTGGTACCCTTGAGTTCTGAAGGCGCGGACTTTATTGTGTTTTTTCGGAAACCACAACTTAAGGTGAGAATCACCCATTGAATACCTAAAGGTACTTGTTCTAATCTGAGAAACACAGCATGTTCATTGGGCTGGAAATCCATATGATAAGAAGGTGAAGGAGGGAACTGCTGCGTTTCTTGAACCGAGGGTTGTCACCCGTTACTTCCGCGCCACATAGCGTTTGCTGATGGGTTATCAGAGTAGCTTCAAGATATGGAGTGAAACAGTTGTGGGAACGTGCCGGGAATGGACTGAAGAGCAAGGTGAGCAAACAGACAGTCTACTTGCCCATCGTACCCTGGGGACGGACCTACACACCCGGTCGGATTGGCATCGGTTCACCGCTAATATCGGAAATTCATAGTCGAAACGGCTGCGGTACTTTGCCTAGTGTATGGGAAATTTATTGAAGTATGGAGGCAGAAGGAAGCAGCATTGAAAAATAGTCAGCTTACACGGCTGTTGCTTGCGAATGCTTCTCATGAAGGTATGTCATAGCAAGAGCTTCCTAAACCCCCACTTTCATGCTAAATCTCGAACAGTCCGGACACCTTTGAATGCAATCGTAAACTACCTTGAAATAGCCCTTGAATCGCCTCTCGACGCGGACACCCGGGAAAATCTAGCACGGTCACACTCTGCCTCAAAATCGCTGATTTATGTAATTAATGATCTCTTGGATCTTACACGAACAGAAGCAGGACAGGATTTGATCAAGGATGAGGTCTTTGACCTACGGCGAGTTATATTCGAGGCTACAGAGATGTTCAAAATGGATTTAGGACGCAAGGGCCTCAGCTTTGAGGTAATTGAATATCCGGGCTTGCCCCCGCTTGTCAAAGGCGATGCAACCCGGTTAAGGCAGGTTGTTAGCAACGTCACTGCTAACGCTGTTAAACACACCACTAAAGGGGGCTTAAAAATCGAGGTGTGGACTGGTAACACCCAAGATGGAACGTGTGAGATCGAAATTGCGGTTGAAGATACTGGGGAGGGAATCTCGCCCGGTAAATTGGACACGCTCTTTGGGGAACTTGAGCAAATTCATACTGAGGATGATCCCGACCTAACAGGGGCGCAGCAGGAGAGCGCATCATTCAATGCGTTGTCGAAAATTCCTGGACAGAAAATGCTTGGTCTTGGGCTCGCGGTTGTGGCGAGGAGTATCAGGAATATGAAGGGCCAACTACGACTCAAATCGGAGGAAGGGAAGGGATCAAGGTTCACGCTTTGCCTGCCGCTTAAACTACCCCCGAATCAACCCACGGACGAGTCCAAAAACAGCCTTGAGAGCATGCCAACTAATCCAGTACCACCACCCTCAACTCTAGGGGAGGTCACCCTGATACAAACTCCCGGCAAGCCCCTGTCCCGCCCGCCATCCTCCAGTGGCCAGCTTGGCTCTGCGACGGCCCAAATTGACAGGCTTGTCGACGCCATCTCTAGCCCGACCTCCACGGGGACCCCTTCGACTGCAACTGAATACTTCTCGGCGAGACCGAGCTCCGCCTCCATGATGCCTTGTTCGCTGCCCGGCCTTAAGTTACCGGCGCGCTCATGCTTAATCGGAGGACAGACTTCCAATACTCCGATATCTGAGAGGCCCAATCCAGTACCTGGGCAAGAAATCGCTAGTGGCAGTGTAGCACCTATACGCCCAGTGAATCTGAATTATGATGGTATACCAGTACCTTCTGGCGCAGCCGTTCCATTGCCACCGCCAGTGAGACCGGAGGGTCAGATACCGGTTACATATCAAGATAATGTCAAGTTCAATATTCTGGTGGCTGAAGACGATCCTATCAACAGCAGGATCATTAAGAAACGCCTGGAGAAGATGGGTCATACTGTCACTCTAACCGTTAACGGAGAAGAATGTTATGAAATTTTTATGAATGATTATTTGGAGTATGACGCCATATTGATGGATATGCAGGTTTGTCTTGCTATTGCTATCGTGTCCATACGTGAAGGTTTCAATATTAACAACCCAACGTCATAGATGCCGATAATGGACGGTGGAACATCTACAACACGCATTCGCAGCTTTGAATCAACGCTCAAGCAACCGATACCACCGAGACACATTACTTATGGTCGAATACCGATCTTTGCAGTCTCGGCGTCATTGGTGGAACAGAGATGGATGGAATATTTGGAACTTGGATTTGACGGGTGGATTCTTAAACCAATTGACTTCAGGCGGTTGCAGACGCTGCTGGAAGGGACGAAGGACACGCAGACTAGGGGTAATGCGAAGTATGTTCCCGGCCAGTGGGAGCAGGGTGGTTGGTTTTTGGGTTCACCTACATCAGAAGTCGGGGTGCAATAGAGACACTGGGTGGGGTGTATAACCTCGCCGAGGTTTTTGTGTTTTCTTTATACATACCTTTTTTTTTTGGCGCATATTAACAATGGATGGTGGAATACAGTGGAAGGGAAGCATAATATAGTAAGTTTGTAATGGCCAATTGGCATGTTGATATTGATCTGGCTCCAGATGATAAGTTGTCAAGTAGGCCTTTTCTTTTTTGGAGATTTAAAGGCGTTGGCGGTTTGTTGGGTTTTATGCATACTTAAGTAGTTACTAATTAATGCAACTGAACTGGTGGTTTTTTCTTTTTCGGCTTTTTTGCTGCAGTAGGGATCGGAAGGAGATTTAATGTGATGCGATGCGATGAGATACCTATTCCTCTGCCGGTCATGCAGTCCCTGGTTGTGCTTCTAGATCATGTTTGTTATATGACAGATCTATAATTCATAATAACCAGCCGGCGCCATAACGACAACAGCAGACATAAATTCGGTCGATATTTAGTGAGCTAGTTACGTTGCGAGAAGAGGGTAATGGTTGAAGCTGAAATTAAATTGGTATTGCGTAATGCGCTATGTGTAGCTTCATGTTTTCTTCTGCCATGAGAAACATAGCTAGATGCCTGATGAAATATCTTACGGCTAAATAATATTGAAGGTTTGAATTATCGCGTATATCCCGTCCGTGGTGTACCTCCTCTTGACATTTGCATGACATTAGTGATGGAGAAGGAAGAGTAGTTAGATAACAGCGGTGAGTGTGGGTATAGGACTGTAGCGAGCATTAAGGGCGATCGTTTTTTTTTGTGGTTTGTTTGTAATCATATTGCATTCGGCCGCGTAGCGGCCATGGCTTTTTTTTTGTGGTAGGTGAGGGATGTAGGCAAAAATATTCAATGGGTGATTGTTTATGACGTAGTTAGGGTTGGAAGGAAAACACGGGTTCGCGTCAACGTAAAGAATTCTCTTGTGCGCTGCTATGTTTTCAAATTGTGGGGAGAGTTATTGAGGCGATCGACGAGGAGACATTGTATTGGTGCGAGTGATCGTAGGAGTATGGATTTCGCACACAGATTGGGAGTAAACCTATAGCCCTCAAGTAGATAATTGAACCTCAGTCCCCTTCACACAACATTGTACCTCCACCTCTTCGTTCCCAGCACCAATATATACCAGAATAGGGAGAAGAGGGAGTAAGCTGTATGTAGCGATTGGCGGATAGGGAGAATGTGCAGTGGTGATAGCGGGTCGAACTTGCTGCTGTCAGTGCTGCGCTCGAACAGAACCTACCACAAAGAACTAGGCATAAGAGGGTTAAGGAAGTAAGTGTGATTTGGGTAAGTAGGCGTATCTTTACTTCCAGGAGCCTTTTCTTCGTCATGGGGGATAAATAATGAAGATACATGTATGGGAGTGGAGGCGCTATGTATATTAAACAAGTTGACACACGGTCAATATAAGCTGGCCAAACGGAGACGATCGATCTATTTAAGTTACTGCGCTCCCTCGGAGGTTTCAGTGTTGGCCATGACTTTCTGGCCAGGACTAGAGTTTGTTTGCTTAAAGAATATAAAATGTCACTCTGTACATACATCTAATGCTTTATAGCAGGTAAGCCTGAGATTTCATTCGATTCGTTACTGCTTTCATGATGAGCGATCAAACGAATACGGGATGGATATATATAGTATGTGTCCCGCATTATCATCTTGACGCCTACGATGTAGAATTTTGCCGGGGGGGGGCCAACAAAAGTAAGTGCATGGACTGAAGCTAATCGTACATACGCACTATCTATGTATGTCAGCGCGCGTCCTTGACTGGTTATTTTAGGCGGGCGGTTCGAATTCATATTTTGCATTTTCGTTAAAAGCAGCAGTCACTGGATGGAGTAATCGAGCGCAGCAGCTAGCCAAAATTTTCCTCTGAACAAACCTCGGCGTTGCCAAAGTTCAATTCAAGCACATGTTGACCGAGACAATTTACAGACGTCACCACCGGAGATGGGTTTTTGGATGGATGTCAGTTCGCCTTATCGTACCACCGAGACTAGTAGTATCTAAACCACATTACACTGGAAGAGCAAAAGCAAATGAATATACGACTCCTAAAATCAGACGCTGGTCGACAGCCCATGTATAATATTAACATAGCATATGTGTCTCCTAAGCGTAGTTGCCAAAAACCCAGAATCTACAAACATATCCAGACCCCTTCGATACAAAGGGAGAAATGAAGTATATGAGATTGTAAAGAGCTTGGAAGAAAGCAAAATATTACAGAGTCCAGAAACAGATGATGTGAATGAGCTGTATCAAAACCTCTTGATATCGGGCGACTTTGTGGATTGCCCACCTCCATCGATGTAATTCCAAAGCTCGCCCAATCCTTTGGTTTTTCCTGCCTGGGGCTCTGGTGAACGTCTAGTGAGCACTCCTCCACCAATACCGCAAACAACGACATTTTCCTCACCATCTTCGTCTTTCCTGATGAAGACATCCCCCGGACACGCGTCCCACGTAATATTCACACCCTCCATGGCCTTCACCGCCTCCCATATCTGCCTCTTCCATTTCTCCCTTGTCGGCACATTGTACGCCGACGGATCAATCTCATCGAGGAACACACCTTCCATATACCCCCGCACCATCCCATCAATATTTCCATCTCCCACCTCCGACTCTGCAAGGCCCATCAGAACGGGGAATTCCCGGCGACCGTAGAGTTTGAGGAGGTCATCGATGAGGCGGATAAAATATTCGGTGTCGAAAAAGTTCTGAAGGGATTTGAAATGGTAGGCTCTGCCGTCGATTTCGACATTATGGCCCAGACGGCCATGGGTCTTTGGTCCCATGTTTATGTGCTCGGGCGAGAACACTTTGAGAGCTGGCCATATGTTCGGAATCGGGTCGTGGCGGGGCCACTTAATGTGTTCAGTGTGCTCTCTGGTTTCGAGTTTACTGTCGACGGTAGCGATCTGGAGCTTGATAATTTGTTTTTCTCCCGTACCGCTGCCGGTTGAGTGCATGCTACGGCTTCTGGAAATATAATCTGCTTTCACGAAAGGATACCACAGATCTTCTAGCTCGCGCCAGGCCTGTTCCCGCTCCTCGCGTGCGGCATCCAAGTCTTCGATATCGCAGTCGATGATGGCGGCTAGAAGTGTCTTTTCGATGCAGGGGGGTGTTTCGTCCGTGGCCGATAACAGTACATGGAAGCGAAAGGCGCCGTAGTCAAAGAATTCATGGAGTGCACATGTGTAGCCGCCGTTGACCGTGTACGACCTTCGGATTTCCGTCGTGAGAGGTATTCTTATTAACTCGTATTGGCCGCAGTCAATTGGGGTGTCATTTAGGATACATTTCCCGCCATCATCGCTGCCGGATAGTGTGTGTGCCGGCCTTGGATTTGCTGCTGCCATCTCGGAGTCGCGAGGAGTCGATCAGGAACGCTGGAAACTTGCTTAATGACTACCGACCAAACAACATCTCGTTGTGTGGTCGGGATTGAGAGATGGCCGTGACTATGAGGCCGGTGACTACTGTTTCTTGTATTAAGGATGAGGGAAAACTAACGAGGAGATGGGGTCCATTTTGATCACGAACGGAGAGACACATCTCGGGGACAACTTAGCTGTCCTTGTCTGTCTACCTTTATTGTTTGTATCTGCGGAATTTCTAACCCCAGAAAGCAGACTCAATGTAATGTGGTGAAGCGGCACGGAGAAGGCGGCCAGCGAACCATTATCACTCGATATCGAGTGAGATATTATGTGCGTTGATTCAAATCAGAATAGGAAGGTCATATGTTATAGTGCGCTTGAAGTCGTCTAGGCAATAAGGGTTTGCGCCTAATCACATTGAACTGACCTCCATTGAACCACGAAATAAGCTCTAGGCCGACCCGACAAATACGGAGGGCTTTCGGGCCTCCAGATATCCTATCACTATCCTCATCCCCTGATCAATCGGTTCCGCATCTGGTAAAGCCACAGATGGGTCGATGTTGAAGTTGCCCTTCGTAAACAGCCAACGCCGTTTTAGGGAGCAAACTCCGAGTGAACAATTCTGGTTTCCAGGAGCACATTGAATTGCTTTTCCGCCTTAAATATCCGCGTGACTGGAGGGCTTTTATGCTTGCTTCATTTGTTCGGGGCCAGAAACGAAGAGATGTGCAGGTGGAACAATCTACCTTGTAGTATACGAATCAAACACTCAGTTCATTGGCCTTTCGTGATAGATATGACGTTCAGGCGCGCGTATGTGTGTTAAGAACGGAGTATCGATTTTTTGCTTCTTTCTAGATATGAGGTTATAATTCCCAGGGTTTTGGCATTTCAATGCCTCAGAAACTTCGTTGAGGAGTTACGCATGCCTCACGCCTGCATGATGATGATGGTAGTGGTGGTGGGGTTGGATGTATGCTCATCGATAGGCGATAAACCCCGTCTTTCTCCATGCACCATTTGCCTAACAACGTGGATTGCATGGATGCCTACGAGGAAGTGGTGAGAAAGTGGTGATAGACCTCGATGTGAGAAGCTGAATAAAGTAACTCATGAGACTTTGAAAGCAGTTACTTTCAGAGTCAAACGACCCTATTAATAATTATAACAGACTGTTGTTATATCCAAACGCGCTCGCCGACCAAGTCAGGGTTGTAGGTGAGTACTAGCAAAATCTTTCATGCAGCTCATCTTGGAGATACCTGTTGATAGGTTCCTATGGCCATATGTGCTCAGCGACTCCCAATTTTCTGTGAATTACCCGAGCTAGCCCTGCGCGAACCCCTCATAATAGAAGTGCATAAATACAACATAATTTAAACGCCCTCTAGTTACCGCGATAGGTCCTCCATTTCTTCTACTGCCTGCAGTTATTGCTGCTATCGCAACATTGTTCCGAATTTTGTGATCGGACTGTATCGCCCTTCCAACCTCCGCAAGATAACTAGATGGAACGATCCACCATAGTATTGTTCCATCCGGAACAGCTTTGGGGGAATGGCACTCTATGTATTTGGACAGTGACCGGACACAATTTCCATTTACAAGATGCGTCTGTAGATACCTGGCTCGCATGAACGAACTGAAACCACGTAGCCGCAAATATAATAATCATGTCGTCAGCTGGAACCACAGCAATGTCGAACCCATACCTTTCGTTGTTCTTTTCCCCACTTAAGATACGGTTCTTGCGGTTGGTGCTGAATATAACCTGAAGACTTTTCAACAGCCGCCGCCACCGCCGTGAGGAGAATGCACGTTTCTGCAGTGCGCTTGTATGGGTTTCATACTGTTCGTAATTAAGACATCTCTGCGTGTCATCACTTCTTCCCTATGGACGTAGATCTTTGGTCGTCTAACCTCGGACGGAGAGGTACCGCCTACCGAACATATGCCGGTTCCATTCAGGTTATAAGCGTTTGTGCCTGCGAATGACGGTCGTATGACCTCCTAGTACAGTGAAAACCCGGGGTATATGGATCGCCGTCATTGCCAGCTCACACCTCGACACTACACGACATTGAATTTGCCCTAGGTCTGTCATCATCCCTGGCTTTTTCCGTCATATCCAAAAGTGCTTGTTGTCTCCAGTAGGATTGGAAAACTGCCCGTTTAACTCCGAAAGCGGGGTGTCAGTCCATTCCCAGCAGTACCAGAGCCACGCACCACTCCAGCCGGAAGGTTTGGGTAAACTCTAGGCATCTCACTAGCAGCAGCACAATGGCTGTTCGTATGTGTATGGTGAGAACATAGTTGGTTCGAAAAGCCGAACACGTCCTACTTAATTGCAATTCCATTGTATATACCGTATAATTTAGACGAGCCCGTTACTTTTGTGGTACGTGCAGGTTGCATGACTGGCGTCAACACCAGCCTTTATTCGCCCTGACGCTTGAAGCCAGATGACAATTTGGAAGAGCTAGGAACTAAACCAATGGAACCATAGGATTCGGTCTCCTATGAAACCTGCACGTACTGCAAAAGTAACGGTTTCGTCCAGATTATACGGTATTCGGTAGATTGAAAACCAGTCCAACGTAGTCCACGTAGGTTGACATGGGAATTCGAATGCGCGTATTTGACCACGCGCACGGTCGAATTGCAGTTGACGTATACGCGTAGTCCTACGCTCACAAATTAATAAAACACGTGCGGCGACAGTCAGAAGTTGGGAGAGATACGAGATATAAGGCGCGGTATACTTACTAAGTAAGGGGTAAGTACGGAGGTGTGTAAGCTAAAGAGACAAACGCCACACTGAGAGCCACATAGCCCGGTTTCCAACAATTGCTGAGTGATAGTATCGATATTGCACATAATCATACTCATCATAACCCCACTCATTAATTAGGAAGGATATTGCTAAAAGCATGTCACAGTCACCATACGAATTACCTTACTTTATGAGTATAAGCGGACGTCTGGTTAAGTATGTTCTATATAAGAATGCCAGCATGAGTCGGTGCGTTCGAAACCAGCCGTTCATTATGGCAGCGTTTTTCACCCGTGTCACGATCTCAGTCCGCGGACAAAGTCTGAATCTCAACTTTGCCCGATTACCACTCTCAAAACCAGATCATACCCACAGGTCGTGGGATGGGGTACCAAGTTATAAGATGTATCTGTGGTCTGAGGTATGATCCTGTGGTTTTGCATTTTGTCTATATCACAGGGTCATGAGATGGTGGATAAAATTTGATTATAACAATGGTGCCTAGGTAAAATCTGAAACTTTGACATTATCTACAGGGTCACCCCATTCTAAAAAGGAGACCCCATAGATAAAGTCTGGGTTTCTCTAGTGTTGTGTGGATGGAGTTGAAATTCAGACATTGTCCACGGATGGATATTTTGCGGTAAAAAGGCCCCATATGGCTTCGCAACTCCGGGGGCGAATTCATCATATGCATAGAGAAGATAGAGATTAGCCGGTTGTTAGAGTTATTCTTTGTTTGATGTTATATATATTTCACTGCGTTTGGTACTGACAGCCACACGCCAACCATCTTTATTTAGCTACAATCCCTCGTTATCCTTCAAATGACCGGGCGAATACAAGTTCGTACATACTAGCTTCTCCCTCTGTTCAGTATCAAGACAAATCCTCGCCAAGCGTTGTCTGATTGGCTAGCCCTATGGTATATTATTAACAGCCCACTTGCTATATTCTTCCTACAGTATATTCACACTGCAATATCAATTGAAGGGGCTTATGCCTTTTTACTCAACGGAACGGATGATATAAATGTACGTAAACAACTAGACATGAACTGATCTATAAACAGCTGCGCTGACATGTCAAGAGATTCCGCATACCGAACCGATAGCAACCTAACTGCGTTGTTTCTCTTCTCCTATTGCTAGGGGCCAATTCGCGATGTTGCAGATGAATTTGGGGGACTCCACTAGGCGATCTAAAACTACATACGTAGCTCGTATGAGCGTAATATTATCTGGCGATTCGGCGTCGGTTGATATGAGTGGAAGACCGAAATTGAACTAGGCGGGTACTAAGTGAGAGCAATTGGATTTGTACAAAATTCTTGAGAAGCAATGAAACTGCACTTTTGGTGATACCTTAGTACGTCAGACCTAATGTGCCTCACCTACACATACCAGCCCTCAGAATGGGTCTGAATGGCGAAGAATATACTTACCGTACTGTACCCGCAGATGAGCTTGGGACGTCACCGGTCACCAAGGGGTGTCTGTTCCACGAAAATTGTGGTTTTGTCACCGTCACTTATTGCTGTCCCATATCCAAGTATTGTCGCTGTAGGTTTCAGCAAAGATTTACTATACATGGTTTTCCAGTAGCCGGCCCACCTTCACACCTCCCGTTCTGGCGCAGCTTTTGCCGATATCCGCAAATCCTATGGAGGATCTAAGTATACATGCAACAAACAATGGAAATGCCGTCACCATATCCCATCGCAACTTTCTTGTCACCGGGTAGCGCCGCCCCAAGCTCATCTGCGGGTACAGTACTTGCCAATGACGATTTACAGACAGTGACGAATTTCAAACTCGTACTGTTGTAACCGAACTCCCAAATTATCAATTGCCAGTATCAGATCCCGTCCGCATTATCAGACAGGAAGCCTTGGAGCCAACCGACATACCGGAGACGAGCCTCACATATACATGGGTACTACATGGCGGCAGCAGAGCTTGAATCCGTTACACCACCTTGCCAATCGATATAGAGGCTAGAATTGTATGCTTACAATCGATCCTTCCACCTCACACTTTCTCTAATCCATTTCGTCTGACGAGACGATGGCATGACAAAACCAACAGGGCGATAATAATACTTTCATCTCATCTGTATCGCGGCGCGGCGGTCCCTTGTGCACGCGGGGTTGGGCGGCTAGAGTAGATCTGGACGGAGGAAGCTCCGTTGCGGCGGGCGATGGTAAACCAATGGTGGAGAAGCGAAGCTTTATTCAGGGTATTCCCAACCTTCCTTTGGTTAGTGATCAACTCTATTTTATGCAGCGTTTCACACACTGTGGAGATAATATTCCGACTGTAATATCACGAACAGTATTGTGAGTTCTATAGAAGCTTCATAAGCCTACAGAAGACTGCCGTTTGGTTTCTAGATTCGACAGTTTCGCCTGCTCTCGAGGATGTTAAAAATGAACCATCAGATGTTTGACGAACCGCGCCCGAACGAGTATCGTAAAGGCCAACTAGCTGCGTTTTTGCATAGAGAGTCTTCCGTGCTACGGGTCCAAACGACATGGCTGGATCAGTAAAGGTCGCTATTTTAAACGGTGTTCTCGAAGATCCAGTGTCTGCAACTCCTGGTCTCTCTCTGCATATTAAACAGAGTACTTGAAGCAGAGCCGATATGACGATGTACTAGGGTACAAGGGTATTTGGGGTGCGGTCACACGAGCGCCCGACTTTTTTCTCCCATACAACAAGAAACGCCAAGATCTGCATCTTTCACTACACAACAAATATTTTTCTGAGAAAACTTCATAGAATCATCTCTGATGACC
>Ga0307515_10001025_pt1 | contig 63770 bp, 76 predicted proteins | sample 17_EM_MG_FD_194513 | JGI IMG/M metagenome (GOLD analysis project Ga0307515, IMG submission 194513) | Populus trichocarpa ectomycorrhiza microbial communities from riparian zone in the Pacific Northwest, United States - 17_EM | ecosystem: Host-associated > Plants > Roots > Unclassified | place... | reverse complement strand
GCGTCACCCATCGCCTTGCAATCCCGTATAATTAGTAAAGAGAGAATTGCATTTGCGCGCAGGTAGAAGGAACGCGAGGAGAGATTTTCGCAGCGTCACCCATCGCATTGCAATCCCGATGCAAGCGTGTACCCAATGAACCCATTCCGACGTATAGTCACAGTTAGCCACAACGCCAGAGTGATCTTTTAAAATAGGAGACCGACAGAACGAGAAGAAAGGGTGAAACAGCGATCAGAGGGCGATATGGAACGTGACGCGTTGAATTGACGCCGGGCGCCGAGTAATCCGCCACCGGGGTGTCTCTGACGGCTCTGACGGAGCGCGTCCACTCTGACGGAGCCATCCCGCCCGGACGGAAATATTTTTTGCTGATGTACAAGTAGCAATCTGGTCAGCTATAACACCAACACAAGGCCTTCTAAACCCAGTCAGGTATATTGTACCCTTGATTTCTCATCTCCATTTGAATCCTCCATTCCATTCCCATCTCGATCCACCATTTCTCTCTCTTGTCCATAACTCTATCACCATCGCAGAACACAAAGTTAAGTCCTACCTTTGAATCTCTCCATTCCATAATCATGAGTTAACACCGTGTACAGCCTATACTGAGTACGGCATCCACCCAACAGTGTCTGTCTTCCCTTCATTCTTGCACTTGCAAAGTGACTCCTGTATGTAGCATCAGCATCCAGGGTTCCTCTCTATATGATCAACTGCCACCAGCCAGCTCCCCATGAATACTTAACAGTAACGTCACTTTGTGCCACAGATGTGATGTCACAACCAAACGAATGGTGTCTGATCAGTACTCAGCGCAACACACATCTACCGCTTCCATGTGCTCGTCGAATCGCACTTGATTATAGCCTCCAAGTCCATTTCGAAACTTGCTCAATCCCAGTGTTGGAGGGCTTCTCTACCTTCACTTGATCACAGCCTGGATGTGTATATACAAACTCGCGTGATTATATCCACCAAGTGCATCTCCTCAATCACTCAATCACAGCATTGAAGTTTATCTCAGTTCACGCGATCATGGCCTTCCAGTGTATATTCAAAGTTGCGCAATTACACCGTCCAAGTTGGGACAATCATAGCCTCCAAGTGTATTTCAAACGTTGCTTGGTTATGTCCACAAAGTGAATCTCTAAGTTCACACGATCATGGCCACCAAGCGCATCTCCAACCTCGCTTGATGATGGACTCCAAGTTTGCACAATCACTGCCTCTCATGTGTATCTCCAAACTCGGTCAAGTACAGCCTCCAAAGTTATTCAATCCTCGGCTCCAAACTTGCGCAGTTCCAGCCTCAAAGTGCTTCTTTGGGTTGACTCAATTGTCATCTTCATGCATATCTCAAATTGCTCTGACACATCACCTGCAGCCAGTCCAGATATACTGTGGATTTTTGGGTAGCTATAGTAATACATAGATACATAGATGAGAATACACAAGGGATACATGAGTGTTATAAATCATTGAATGATAAGAAGTAGCTATGATTTCCAGGCGCACCAGCAGCGTTCCAAAAAGAGAAGTTGGTTCCAAGACTGCTCTACTTTGATGCGAAGAGCTCCTTTGCTTGTCATTTGTGCTCTATGTCTTCAGGTTGCTACTCCTAAGTGCTGTAAGGATTGTCATCAGCACTTGAAGGCTTGTTGCCAGGGTTCCTAGATGCTCCCAGCTGTACTTGAAGGCCACTACATCGGTCCAGTCAACTCTGGTATTTGAGCACTATTGGATAGTGGTCTAACACTACCCAAATACTCCCAAAGGCTTCCAGAAACAAAAATCCATTTTGCTAATGTATCACTCTGCGTTCAACTGTATCTAATGTATTCATATTCACTGTCCACTCTTAGTAGTTTTCTTCACCTGAACAATATGAACTATTGGCTAGCGTGTGTAATATCTTAGTTTACTGCCGTAGTAATAGTTTCACTAATTCAGTAGCTACTAAATACTCAATACATAATCTGAATAACCTGGTAAAAACAGATACGTCTACACTTGACGGCAGATAATATTCATCTATTGACATGTGTTGTCATCAATATGTAGTCACCAAGAAGAATTTTCATTTCTGGAACTTTCTTCCATTGTGGAAGATGTCGCACTTGCTAAAATTTGTTTTGTGCCAACACCACCTCTCAGCTGAGCAGTGAGCAGCTGTCCGGTGGTGCACAAAGAGACAAGGGTGATGGAGATATACTTTGCGTCAGGGAATATGTATTCCGGAGACCCAGTCTATTGAAAATACAGATGTATCTACATTTCTCTTACTAAGATTTGTACTTTCCTATGTATTCTCCTTACGATAAGATGGTACTTTATTGATAAGGATAATGTGGTGTGTTAATAACGTCTAATACTTTTGTTATCTTTTATGTTTAGGTTGTCTAGAATGTTCCGGTTGGAACTTGTCTAGAACCTTCTTTTTAGTTCCGTTGGATACGGGATTTATCAGCGCTTATCTTAAAAGCACCCGCCTAGATTCTTCTGTTTTATTCTTTACGGTTCTTATGTATTTATGTACAGTTGCAGGGTTTTTCTCTTCCTGTTTTGGTTATTGATCCGCAACCGTGGTCACGGACAATCACCCGTTGATTATTGTATATATAGATACTGTTTTTCCAGTTAGAGAACAGTTCTTTAGACTTGCTCAGACATCAATTAGGAATACTATAATATCTCCTCTCGAATCCTCTTCTCAGTGTATGCTTGCCTTTCGAACACATTTTAACTTCGTTATACTTGCCATACTCATTCTTCGTATACTTCTTCTGAGATTCTGATAAATCTCTTCGGACTTTTGCTGTTATAATCGAATAGGTTATGAGCCCGGATGAGCGATACTGATTCATATCCTGATTATCCTCCACTTGGTCAGAATTTGTTCGACACTCACTCTGTTTCTGCCGAATATCCAGAAGTAGGCGAACCCTCAACAACACCACTCGGATCACTACCTCCTTTGCCTTGCCCAAAAACACCAGTAATGGCACCAGGCGTTTCCTCCTCCTCCGGCAAAAATCCTGCATTCTCCTTCTCAACTCTAGTCGACAAGAAATCACCAGTAAACGTTAAACTCGATAGTATCGGGAAACTTACTGGACCGGACAACTATCGGATCTGGAGTGCCTCGATGAACATAGTTCTGAAAGGTATTGAGGCGTATGAAGTAGTGGTGGACGGTGTCTCCAGCAGATGATGCTGATCACACCGAAATAGATGCCTATGAGCATCTTAAACAAACCGCATCGACCATATTCATCCAGGTGGTCTCCCAAGACATTTTGGAGGAAATTGTCTAGCTGGAGGACCCCCACCTGATGTGGACCTGGCTTCGTACCGAATACTATAGAGACTCGGCTTTCGCCGTTGTCTCCCAGATAATGAATCTGGTCTCCCTTCCTACTCAATATTCTGGTACAGACTTACCAGCATTTATATCCCAGTCTGAGTCCCAGTGGCTCCACCTTACGAAACTCTCGAAAGCCTCCTCCCATTCGTACCGGAAGACCTTCGCTACATTCCTTAACGAAGATAAGGCCAAGGGAGATTTTCTGTTGGGTTTTTTGCTTAAACACCATAAAAAGGTGTTCAATAATCTTACAACAAAAGATAGTTTGTCGTATGCTGATGTTAAGAAACGACTTATGGACATCGACACCACCGATATCGAAGACAATTCGGCTCTCTTTGTTTCTAAACCTTCGGGTAATAAGAAAACAGGGAAGAAACCTACGAAATCGGGAAATTCAAACAATTCCTCCTCCTCCTCCTCCTCGAAGACTTGCACCTGGTGCAAGAAACATAATCCAGGAAAACCCGAAGGACATACCTGGAAAGAATGTTTTCGTCTACAGAAGATGAATAAGGAGAAGAAAGAAAAAGAAGAGAAGGATAAGGCCGAGGAAGCAAATGTGACTACCAAGCAAGAGGTAAGAAACAAGTCCTTCTACTTTGACACGGCCTGTACCTCACACATGACCCTTTATGCAGAATGACTCCTTCACTACTCGGTATGTGGCAGATTTGTAAAATCCAGTTCACAGAAGAGCATGGAGATAGTGGGCAAGGGAGATGTGGTGATGGACTGTGTTCTGAGAGATGGATCGGTTTCTTCTTTTTGTGTCCGAGGTGTTTTGCATGTTCCTAATTTGGGACATCCTTTGATTTCTTGGAGGAAATTGCGAGAAAAAGGATATACAGAGTTTGGAGAGGGGGATTATATTTCAATTATTAAGGGAACAAAAGTTGTTTTTGAAGCTGTATTTGACGGAAATTTGTTTAAAATTCCTGAGATATCACAGTCGGCCCATATTACTTATGACTTCTGGCATCAGACTCTCGGACATCTAGCACCATCAACAATGGATAAATTGCTATAGTTATACTACGACGCCAATATACCAGCAAGACCTAAGAATTACATCTGGTCCTCCTGCGTTAAAAACAAAATGACTCGGTTTCCTTGAACGTTAACGTCGAAGAAGTATAGGAAAACACGTGATGTTGTTCATTCCGATATGAGTGGACCCTTTCCGGTTTCGTCATATGGTCATTCCCTTTACTACATCAATCTACTCGATGATGCTACAATCGTCGTGTGGGTTCGATTTATGAAGCAAAAATCCGGGATGTCCAAAATAATTAAAGATTTTGTTGCAGAAATGGAACTTCAAAACCACAAGACTCCTGCCGCATTTCGAACAGATAATGGAGGGGAATATGTTACCAAGGACTTGAAAGGGTTCTGTACATCAAAAGGAATTATACACGAGTTTTCCCCTCCGTATTCCCCTGAGTCAAATGGAGTTGCAGAACGTCTTAATCCTACGATAGGAATGTCACTTAGAGCTATGCTTGACAGTGCACCGACTTCTGATAAGAAGTTATGGGCTGAGGCTGTGTCAACCTCAGTATATATAAAAAATCGACAACCTCATTCGGCACTAAAGGATCTAACTCCGTCTGAGGCTCTTTATGGCACTAAGCCATCGATCCAGCACCTTCAACCTTTTGGCAGAGAATGCTATATCCATGTACTGTATCAGAAACGAATGGACGGAAAGAAGGTATCTCCGAGGGCGCAAAGGGCTATTTTTACCGGATACACCAACGTCCCCCATCATTATAGATTGTTCCTACCTGATACACAAAAGACTACAGTATCAGGAGACACCTTCTTTCCCCCTCTTAAGATAGAAGGGGCTACGCCAACGATAAAACGTCGAATTGATCAAATTCTCACTCCCCTCCAAAGCAACACCCCATCAACATCCGTTGAGTATACCTATAATAATACTGGTAAAACTTCGGATAATATGGGGCGTCCATGGATGGATAAGGACCCTCAAGAAGCTAATGACTAAATTGACAATGGTCATGAGATTGTTGCTCGATTAATGAGAGAAGATTTTTTAGACGGAAAAAGAGACCGATATTTAGGCGCTCCCTATTGGGTTTACAATGTCAATAATATGGCCCATCGAGAATCCCTACCCCAACAACCCGAACAATCTAACCAACGAGGATTGATCGAAGAACTAGACAGAATCGAAGTATTCGACGAATATATTCAAACAGTTGTTCCTGCAGACCACTTCATGGAAGAACATCAATAATCCGACCAATGATATCAACTTCCACGACCTATGACTCCACCACCAATTCCATTGGGACAAGTCGTCACTCGTGCTGGAAGAATTGTTAATACACCCGAATGCTATGGTTTTGAGTATTATGCCCCTGAAGGTAGTATGCAGGATGCACCTCCTCGACCTCCTACTCCAGAACCTCAACCTCTGGAAGGAATCGAAGGAAGTCAATTGGCAAATTTAAGCGTACTGACAGTTGAAGAACCAAAGTCTTACCGACAGGCCAAAGTGTCACCACAATGGTCAGATTGGAAGAAGGCGATGGATGAAGAACTTAAGTCACCTAAGGAAAATGATGTTTGGGATGTTATCCCGAAACCAGCGGGAAGAAAGATTGTGGCTAGCAGATGGGTATATAAAGCTAAAGGAAACGCTCAAGGAGAAGTCGAATGGTATAAGGCACTGTTACTTGCCAAAGGATTGTCACAAATCTTACGCCAGTATTACGATAAAATATTCGCCCCCGTGGTCCGTTATGATTCTCTTAGACTTTTACTGGCATTATCAGCATGCAAAGGATGGCGACCTCGACAATTGGACGTCAAGAATGCATTTTTGTATGTGATATTAAAGGAAGAAGTTTATATGGATCTACAGGAAGGCAGCCGGTTAGATGGATTGGTGGCAAAATTACCAATGTGTATTTACGGATTGAAGCAATCTCCGCGGGAATGGTACTACCGGTCAGTAGATTACCTATGACCTTTCGGATTTGCTATCACTGCTTGGGATCCCTGTGTTCTTGTTCACAAAACAGGAGATCTCTTTTTAGCTATATATGTGGACGATATTACACTTTTTGGAGCTACTGGAGAGCTGAAAGAGCAAACCATTAATCTGTTAAAGACTGAGTTTAAAGTCAACGACATGGGTGAGCTTGATTGGCTTCTAGGAATCCAAATAACTTTTACCGACGATGGGATCACTCTTTCCCAGACAACATTTATCGATAAGATTCTGAATTGTTTTTCCATGCAAGATTGCAAGCCCGTCTCGACGCCTATCGACTCAAACCATCAGTTGAAGGCTATTGATGATGAAGACCAGCGTACCGATGCAACGGCATATCAACAAATAGTCGGATCTTTGATGTATTTAATTACTGGAACGAGACCTGACCTAGCATACACAATCACTCACCTCTCTCAATTCAATTCATCTCCCTCCACAAAGCACCTAACGGCAGCCAAATGAGTACTTCGATATCTCCAAGGAACGAAGGATATGTGTCTTTACTATCCATGGAATAATCCACTTAAAATGACTGCGTGTAGAGATGCATCTTATGGCAATTGCTTAGATACGAGACGAAGCTTTTCAGGATATATCTTTCACCTTGGGAACGCTACTATCTCCTGGAGATTTCGGAAACAGCGGTACATTGCTACCTCTACTGGCGAGGCTGAGTATATGGCTCTTGCTATGACGACAAAACATCATCTCTGGTTCAAGCATGGAACTGAGGAACTATTGAAAAAGGATATTTCTACGGCTCTCTTTTGCGACAGTAATGCTGCTATAGATGTGGCATATAATCCAAAGCTTAACGACCAATCAAAACATATCGACAATGCATATCACTTTACTCGAGAACAAATCGATCAAGGAAATGTGTCTGTTATGCATGTACCCTCGGAAGAAAATTTGGCAGATATATGTTCAAAGGCAATGACGAGATATGTTAATGACCACTTATGTTCAAAAATATTTGCATCAAAGTGAGAAGGGGTATTGAAAATACGGAAGTATCTACATTTCTCTTACTAATATTTGTATTTTCTTAAGTATTCTCCTTACGATAAGATGGTACTTTATAGATAAGGATAATGTGGTGTGTTAATAACTTCTAATACTTTTGTTATCTTTTATGTTTAGGTTGTCTAGAAAGTTCTGGTTAGAACTTGTCTAGAACCTTCTTTTTAGTTCCATTGGATACGGGATTTATCAGCCCTTATCTTAAAAGAACGCGCCTAGATTGTTCTGATTTATTCTTTACGGTTCTTATGTATTTATGTACAGTTGCAGAGTTCTTCTCTTCCAGTTTTGGTTATTGATCCGCGACTGTGGTCACGGACAATCACCCGTTTATTATTGTATTTATAGATACTGCTTTTCCAGTTAGAGAACAATCCTTTCGACTTGCTTAGACATCGATTAGGAATACTATAATATCTCCTCTCGAATCCTCTTCTCAGTGTATGCTTGCCTTTCGAACACTTCTTAACTTCATTCTACTTGCCATACTCATTCTTCCTCTACTTCTTCTAAGAATCTAATAAATCTCTTCGGACTTTTGCTGTTATAATGGAATACAGTCGTCGAAAGTCTTCATCTCATCATATTATCATTCAATGAAATACCCACCACATCTTTCGATGCTTTCGATCATCATCGCTGATGCCAAGAATTTGTAGATTCATGCAATTGCATAGTTCCTCATGGCCAGGTACCCTATCATATCTTCTGACCCGATTCCTACCTTCATCTTGCCAGAACCGCTCTTACTTACGCTTTTCTTTTGGATGCCACAAGAGATGTAGTAGAGTGTTGATGATGGGATCTCTGCCATCTTGCTCCATCATTTGCCCACAGTGCATCAAGCCACGATGGCTTGCCACAACACATTTGTCATGTAACTCAGGTCAGAGCCGCAACTCTATCACGTCCATTACCCGGAGCCGCAACCCAATCTTCCTTCCCAGATGCTATTGCAAGCCCGTCAACAAATTACCTTTCGCAATCTGCTTGCTTCTTCGCATGCTACTTGGTTCACATTGCTAATATCCAGCGTTGTACAGGTTGCTGCAACCTGTTTCCATAACGTTGCAACGTACTCAAAATATGTTATCTCACACTGATAATATTATTTTAATCTTTAGGTGCACTACTCTATCTTGCGTCATCATAGTCTGTTCACGTATCTTTATCAGCATGTTGCCCTGTCTGGAATTTATGCAATGACTCCATTGATATCCATGCAAAACGGCAACTCCATCTTTGGGCTCCAAAGCTGTCATATACATTCACACAATTGCGACTATTCTATGCTTCCTGGCTTTCTCCATCAATAAATCAGTTTACTGTTACAAAATTCCTCTGTTATTGGAATTTTCAAACTGCAACTCAACTGCAATTCACCAATGTTGTTATATATATTGAAGAAACCCACGGTTGTCTGGATCAGCAACTCCATCACTGGAAACCGATGCTGTGATATACATTCGATATACCCACAATCGCAACTGTTCGAAGCGTGATTGCGCTCTACTTCAGCTAATTGGCTGACGGTTAAATGACTACTTGATTCTTATTATTCCCAAACTGCAACTGTACTGCCTCTCACGGTGATAAAACCCACAATTGCAAGAATTCTGGGCCTTGTAGTGTAGTGCTTCAGCGAATGAGCTTATCGTTTGTATGTTTGGAACTTGCACATCCTCTAGCTATAGAACTATCACAGTTATCAGACGTATCATCATTACTTCATCCAGTTTCTTACTCCGTTCAACCGGTTCAACAAGTTCTCTCTACCCCTGCCTCATTTCTGCTATAATTCTTCCCTCCCACCTCTGCGCTGTATGAAGTAACCTGTTCTACCCCACATCATCACCCATCAAAACAGCATACACAATTCCTGATCTACTGTCGTGAATCAATACCTCGAGCATGACTGTATTTATGCAATTTGGTTCTGCCTTGATCTACAGCTTTGTTGCTCTGGAATCAGATATAACACAACCAGGTTTTATTTCGCAATCCAAATGATATGTCTCCACTTTGCCGATTCTGGAATTTTAATGAGTGCCTGGTTCTTCTGAATACACACTATTGTCTTCTTTAATTTCTAACTACAATTTGGATGCCGCAGTCTCTATTTTCTTTCCCACAGGTATGAAAGTTTACTTTCCTGGCGATATTTTTAATATTTGTGCGAAATTTGTTACTCTACCCCACCAAAAGATATTGTTCCATACTACTATCCATCAAACATCGGTTGTCTGTCCATCTGTCCTATTCCTGGGCATTTGTTGATTTTACTCCTACATTGAATACGGATATCGGTAATACTCCTGATGTGATGCAGTGGTCTATAACTCAATGTGGATGAGTCGTAGCCATTTACCAAGATATACCAGATTATGGAACCTACTGTGGCTTTAACGTGAAGACAACTTGCTCAGTAACAGATTATGGCCGGACAGTTGACATTTGCATCCGCATCAGCATTTCACTGAGCAAGTGTTTCAACACAACCCAACTTCCTCAACTCAATTCATTGATCAACATCCACGGTAGTTACATCGGCAAAATGTAAATCGGTCCAGAAGCAATACGCAATCCTCCCAGACACTCTGGGCGACCCCACCTGTGCTTCTAAGTACTTTTAGATGCTCCCAGACCCCCCTGGAGCTAAGAAATGTGCTCTCAGACTCTGCAAGAGCATTCTCAGGTGCTCCTGAAAGCACCTGCAGTTATGGAGGTGCATTCAGGATGCTACGAAATTTGACTTCTAGAATAGTCAAATTTTGGAGCTCCTCAGACCTCTGCGCAGATCTTCGGGAGACTTCAAGAGCAACTGAGACCGCTGTGCAGCTCTGTGGGAGACTTCGAGAGCAACCGAGACCGCTGCGCAGCACTGCGGGAGACTTGGTGCCATATTCTCACTCCAGTGGTTCTTACATAACCACAACGAATTTCGTCTTCGTTACAGTCACAAGACTCACTACATCATAATATGGTATGCATTATTTCAGTCTCTCAATATATATACATACGTTCAATCTGGCCGCAGATGGTAGTCGGGCATAATCGGAGGAGCACCTGGACATGCCCATTGAGAGAACTCAGAGATGCACCACTTAGAGGCCGTTTGTAATGGGCTGGGTCGGACGTAGGTGATATTGGTAACTAAACTTGTTATTGAAATCAAAGCAAAAGCTCGAAGTTCATATCGAGGGATTCACAACAAGACAAGAATCGGAGCTGGTTCAAAGTCGTACCTGCTTTGCTATACAAGAGAACGAGTAAAGAGAGAAGAAAAGGGAATCTTCCAACCACAACAACCTCTCTGTATATACGCTTCATCTACCACCTTCAAATCATTCCCCATGCTCCGATATACCATCCGAATATCCAACCATGATCGTTCACACCGCCAGCACAACTCGTATCACTACAACCACGCCACATAGTCCGACGTCACAACACCTCAGACCACTTCCTTATCATTACATATTATACCGCCACCATCTCCTAACATTGCTATACCATCCCCGCGTCTATCCATGTCTCCGCCATTCCGTAACACCAATTCCTTTCCGTCTGCTCGGTACTATTCCATAGTATCCCCCAATCCATAACTCGAAGCTTGCACCGTGATAGTATCCCCCTCATAGGTTCAAGGTCCTCCGAGAACATTTTCCAATGGCCCTGGTTTCTGTGGGTATCGTTGGTGGAACTCATCCACCGCTTGTAGACCATCCACAAACTTCGCAGGTTCCCAAGTCAGGGAGTCATATCCAGTCCACCGTATCAAATACTGTAACTGACTCTTATACATCCTACAATCTTCGATGCTCGATGCCTGATATTCTTCTTCACCATTGATTTCTACCGGAGGAGGAGGTTCTATTCGTTGTCCAACAAGGGGGTCCACTATCACTGGATCCAAAAGCGATATGGGTTGAACTTGATGAATTCGTATGCATGCAGGTAACTCTAACTCATGGGCATATGGAGATACCCTCCGAAGGACTTTAAACGGTCCCAACCTCTTCCAATCCAACTTCTCCATAGGTCAGGTAGTTCGTATATGTCCAGCGTCCAGCCAGACCTGGGTTTCTTCGTGTATATTCTGTGCGGGAATCCGGGTCCGGTTGGCACCTTCTTCCTGTACTGCCTGGCTTCGTCTCATCCCTACATGGAGGTGCTCATGAATCTGTTGCATCGTGGCTTGGACCTGATCAGCATTCAGGCGTCGATAATGTTGTTCCTTTGTCGGTTCCCCTGCAAACAACATTCGTGGGTTCCATTCTTGAACCGCAAAGAAGGGAGTACACTTAGTTGTCTCGGATATTCCATTATTTGCGGCAAACTCGGCCTGAGGAAGCCACTGTACCCAGTCATCCTGCTGGTGGTTAACAAACACTCGCAGGAACTGTTCCATACTGGCATTCATTCGTTCTGTTTGGCCATCCATCTGAGGGAGGAAAGCTGTTGACATTCGTCGGTCAATCCCTTAACGACTGCAAATCTGGCCCCAAAAGGTTGAGGCAAACTGAGGACCATGATCCGAAACAATTGTCGCCGGTAGCCCATGAAGGCGTACCATCTCTCGTAAAAACAACTTAGCCATCTCGATGGCGTCAATTGTTGTATGGCAGGGAATGAAATGTCGCATTTTGGAGAGTCTATCCACTACCACCCAAATCACATCAAACCCTTCACACGCCAGTAGCCCTACCACGAAATCCATCGAAATATCCTCCCATGCCTTCTCCGGAACTGGCAATGTTCGGAGAACCCCAAACGTTGAATGTCGAGAGTTCCGGGACTGCTGACAGTAATGGCAATTCTGTACAAACTGATCCACCTGTTTCCGCATATCCTTCCAATAATACTGTCGATCCAGAGGATTGAAAGTCTTTGCCCTACCTGGATGTCCGGCAAGCGCGGTATCATGGTGTACCTGTATCAACCGTAACCGTAACTGATCGCTCTCCGGGACATACTTCTTCCCTCGATACTGAATTCTCCGCTCCTGTTCGGTACACTCTGCTACCCTAATCTCTTTCAGGCTGCCAATCATACGTATAGCTTCCAGTATCTTCCCTGATAACGGATCAGTCTCATATGCTTCAGTCATAAGGTCAGGACTAGAGGGACGGCCCAAAGCGGGCGGGCTGTCCACCAACAAACGCAATTCTCTCGGTAGGTTCTGCAGCTTTACAACCACCTGTTCCGTATGTTTCAATCTTTCATCCCCCCCCTCAGGGAGGTCCCCTGGCCTCCTAGTCAATGCATCCGCTTTCCCATTTGATTTTCCTGGTCTGTGAACTATTTCGTGATCAAAGCGTGTTGAAAACTCTGACCATCGAGCTTGTCTGCGATTCCAAAGCTTTTTTGTCATAAAGTATTCCAAATTCTCATGGTCAGTTATCAATTGTAGCGGGTATGCAGCACCTTCACACTTGGGTCTCCACTCCTCAAGTGCCTTAATAATAGCCATCAACTCCTTATCATATTTATCATAATTGCACTCCGCAGGTGAATGTTTCCTTGAGAAGTATGCCACAGGATGTAACACTCCCTCATCATCTCGTTGGGATAATACTCCTGCAGACACATAATCAGAAGCATCAGTTTCGATAATAACTTCCCTCTCATGGGTAAAATGACGGAGTGCTGATGCAGTTGTAAACGCGGTGATCATGGTTTCGAAGGCTAATTGTTGATCTGATTCCCATACTAATGGTTCATCCTTCTTTGTTAGCCTTGTAAGGGGTTCCGCCTTCTCAGAATACTTCGGAATGAACCGTTGATAATAATTACACAACCCGAGAGATTGTTGTACTTCAAAGAGGTTATTATGTCGTCCATTCTTAGTCTTCTTTTCCCGGCTCCAATTGCGCACGGGCTCCACCTTATCTTCATCCATAGAAATCCCCTTCGTCGATATAATTAATCCTAGATATCTTACTGTTGTCTCATGAAACTCGCATTATTCTGGTTTCAAATACAGTCCTGCCTCCAGCAATCACTGCATAATCCATTTCACGTGGCTGACATGTTCTTCCTCAGAATCACTGTATATTAGAACGTCATCCAGGTATGCTGATGCAAAATCGTCCAAAGCCTCCCTTATGGCATTATTGATATATCCCTGGAAGTCTGCCAGTGCGTTTGTTGTCCCAAACTGCATAACTGTAGGTTCGAATATGCCATATCTCGTTCGAAAGGCTAACCTATGTTCGTCTCCTTCCTTCACTCGAAGCAGATTATAAGCCCCTCATACATCCAGCTTCGTATATATTCTAGCCTTCCCCAGAAGATTTTGCGTTGCTTCAATCAAGGGAAGGGGATATCGATTCTTCATCATCTTGCTATTGATATCCCGATCATCTGTGCAAAATCGTAACGCTCCATCAGGTTTCTTCGCAAACAGGACTGGAGCTGCAAAAGGTGAAGATGATTGACGAATAAACCCTTTTGACATATTTTCTTCCAGCCATTCCTTCAGCACTACCAACTCTGTTCTCGACATTGAGTATAATGGTCCCCATGTTGGCGTTTCCCCTTCCTTCAAACGTACCTCATGATCGATACTGGTTCAATGTGGTGGTAGTCGATCTGCCAATATCTTGCTGAACAAGGGGAGGAACTCATGATACTGTTCGGGGACAATCTCCTCCAGACGGCGTTCCTCCAAATCCTGTGCTTCAATAGCTTTATTATTATCGTAGAGTGATGCCTTAAATATCGTAAGCTTTCCTTTCTTCACCGTCAGGAAGAATGAGGACCCGTTAAGCATAACGATATTTCCTCGACAGGGTCTTTGAGGGCGTATCTGTGGTTTAAATATCCCTTTGGGAGGATAAACTGGCTCCGGAGGCTCCTCCGTATCTCCTTGTACCGTGATGGGTGCATCATGGGAATGAGTTGTACTGTACTGAGACCCGAAGGTAACAATATTATATGCAAACCGTACCGCGACATCATGTAATCGCAGCCAGGGAATTCCAAGGACAATCGGATAATGTCCCAACTTTGTAACAAACATAAGCAATTGTTCTTGATGATCTTGAATCATCATTCCAACTTTAGCGACATGTGTAATATCCCCTGATTGTATATGTCTTCCATCGATGAATTCGACTTGTCGTTTCTCCTTCAACTCTTGAAGTGGTATTTAATGATGGCGAGCAAAATCTTGATCCATAAATGCTATGCCTGTAGCTCCGCAGTCAATCAGTGCATCTGTGGGTATTTCTTGATTGTTTACGGTCACTGTGCAGGTTATAACCAAATGTTTCCCTTCCATTGATCCTTCCAATACCTCCACCTTGCTAACTGAAAGACGCGAAATTCCAAAACATTTCAAAGCATTGAAAACAAAACTTTTACCGTCACCTGAAAAGCCATCCTTCTTCAATTGACCTGCTCTTTTCCCGATTCCTCGGAGCCTGTCCCGGCCCCTACTTGCTTGACCTCCGCTCCAGCCGCCTTGAACGTCTGGGCCTTCATCCTTGCCGCACACTCTGCTGCCCTATGATTAAACCCACCACAATACAAGCATCTTCTATGAGTGAACCTTTTTGCCCTTTCTTCTGGGGAAATCCTCCTCCTGCCCGCACTGAGATCCATTGGTGCAGGTCCAGTATATCCAGCCACTGTTCCAGCGGGAGATCCTGCAGGATCCTCAGGGGGAGCCGGAGGTCTGGGGGAAGAGGCAAAACCAGTCACTCCACGCGTGTTCTGTGCCGATTTCTCCTCGCATCGTTGTTGGATCTGATAGTCACGTTTTTGACACACTGTCACAAACACAGGAAGCTCCTGAGGCATATCGCTATACGTAAAGGAGTCGTTCATTTCTTCAGACAACCCCATCTGGAAAGCATTCCGCAGGGCCGAAGGATTCCAATCCAGATTCACAGCAATAACCTGGAACTCAACATAATACTGGGAGGACTCACGGTTCGTTTGTTTAATCTCCCGCATTTTCCATTCGGCGGTGGCTACTCGGTCGGGGTCCCCAAAAGCTGCTTCCAGCAGTTGTATAACAGCTGGCAGGTCTTCCAGCGCTATCTCTCCATCCTCCCGGATATGTGGCAAAATCTGGCCTAAGGCCACTCCCCTCAGGCGACTGAATGCGTACCGCATCTTCGACTGCTCGTCAGGAAAGCTGACAGGTTTGTGTCGTTGTACCATTCGGAGTTGAGCTATCCAGCCTCTCAACAGAGCACGATCCGACCCTGAAAAGTCCGGGGAGTTGGGAAACCACTGTCCTCAGTCATCGGATTGCTGGCGGGTAGTCGGGGCTACCCGGGCCGCTGTGGACAGCCCATTGCCTAACTGTGTCCTCAAAGCTTGGACTTCTTCCTCCGATTGTCTGGCGTCCCGTGTCATATCGTCCAGCTCCTGTCGGCAATCTTCGTCTGCCCCCAGTGTCCTCGGGGTTCTCCTGGCTTCTTCCAACTCCTGCCTCAATATCTCCAGCGGTTGTTTGAACGTCGAGTGATCGCATTCTGGCAGTAGGAACTGTTGTGTCTGCAGTTCTGTGATCTGTTTCTGTAACTCGATTATCTGTGCCGGGAGATCGCACACCCTCTGTACCATGGCCGCGGGTTTGGTATTCCGTGCTACTCTCCTGAGCACCCCCTGTGCTTCTTCGAGCAGTGTCTGTCTCTCCGCGAAGTCGATCTCCAGCAGGTTTCTGTTGACGATTCCTCCTATGATGCCATGGTCGTCTGCCGACACCAGAGCCACCCGATCATGCTGGTCTGATCCTGACATCGCAACGAATCAAGCACATCTACCAGCGCCATTTATGTGCGTCAATTTCCGATGGGGTCGATGTTGTGGGTTCTATAACAATCAAAGGCACCGGCGCAGGTTTTGCTGTTGCTGCTGCTGCTGGTGCGTGTCCTTCTGTTGAATGCGTTCCTAAACAACCGTGTCCTTCGCAGTCGCATGATTCCTCTGGATGACAGTTAAACCAAGCGTGGGCTCCCCAATACGTAGTACAATTGGTTCCAAACATGGGGTTGTCGAGTTCTAAGCCTCCTCCGTATGCGGCGGCTTCCGTCCAATAAGTATCCCAAGGAGAGGGAACGTCTGACTGTTCCCAAAAATAAGCAGGCAAGATGAGGTCATCTACCTCAGTATTCAATAATCCTTCGATGCTCTCGAAGGTGTTCAAAGGTTCAGGTTCGGAAAAGGAACAATCAGTTCCGGCGAGGTCAAACCAATTTGTCTGGGAAGTACAGTTACTGTCATACTCTCACATTCGAATATGGGGATCAATGTGCGTATTGGCGGATATGAAATCCGGTAAGTCGTGGAAGCTTGTCAACGCAATCATCGAAAACGTGAATCCACCGATGATTCGGTCCAAGGTATACCCAACAGGTGACAGAACAACGTTCGTTATAGTGCTTACAGCCGTTTGAAGGGTTCAGGCACATCCGAATTCGCAGGATCATGGCTACACAGGTAGCAAATCCAGATATAACAGTCCGTGATTTCACAGTAATACCAAGGATGATCACAACAAGAGGTCAAACAATGCTGACAGTACATTCAATATCAGGTACGTTGTAAAGGACTCGTTCTAGTGTAACGGGCGTGGTCGGACATATGTGATATTGGTAACTAAACATGTTATTGTGATCAAAGCAAAAGCTCGAAGTTGGTATCGTGGGAATCAAAACAGGACAAGAATCGGGGCTGGTTGAAAGTCGTACTTGCTTTGCTATACAAGAGAACGAGTAAAGAGAGAAGAAAAGGGAATCCTCCAACCACAACAACCTCTCTTTATATACACTTCATCTACCACCTTCAAATCATTCCCGATCCTCCGATGTACCGTCCGAATATCCAACCATGATCTTACACACCACCAGCACAACTCTTGTCACTACAACCACGCCTCATCGTCCGACGTCGCAACACCTCAGACCATTTCCTTATCATAACATATTATACCGCTACCATCTCCTATCATTCGTACACCATCCCTGCGTCTATCCACATCTCCGCCTGTCCGTAACACCAATTCCTTTCCGTCCGCTCGGTACTATTCCTCAGTATCCCCCAATCCATCACTTGCAGCTTGAACCGTGACAGCGTTGTGGTGAAACGACGGAGCTAGAAGGCAGAGAGCCCACCATCAACACTCCGCCGCGACATCCAAACGAAATTCATTAGATAGAGCGGTTCTGTTTTGAGGAACGTAGGAATCGGGTGAGAAGATAACTTACTACCCGGCGTTGAGGATCCACGCAATTGCGCAGATCCGAAATCTCCGTCAGAACGAGTGAGACCAACAGTTGGGAAAGATAGAGTATGTATTTTCACTGTATGATAAGATGAGATGGAAATGGGAGGATGTCTATCTACTCCAGGGTCTGCCGAATATATACTCCCCGTCACTCGGTCCACCTCCGTTACCCCTGAATCTCCGTACACCCGCCATCGCTCCGTACCAATGTACTTGGAGGCTGTGATTGAGGGAGTTTGGAGATGCACTTGTAGGCAGTGATCGTGCGAACTTGAAGGCCGTAATAGTGCAAGTTTAGTGATACACTTGGAGGCTGTGATGAACCGAGTTTGGAGATGGACCTGGAGGCTGTGACCGAGCGAGTTTAGAGGTACACTTTTAGGGTGTGATCGAGCGAGTTTGGAAATGCACTTGGAGGCCGTGATCGAGCGAGATTGGAGGAGTACTTGGAGGCGGTCAGTCTGGAGGCGGTAGTTCGGAAGCTGAGACTCTATTCATTGGTTAACAAGTAATTGTGGGAATGTAGAGAATTGAGTACAACATGGTCTGCTGAGAGATGAGAGACTGGCTGGGAGCAGGAGACAGTCGATCTTGGGATGATGCAGTACACGGTGTATGCAGTACTCAGTGAATACTGTAGTCGGTGAATGCTGTAATCGGTGTATGCTTGACTCCGTGTATGCTGTACTCGGTGTGAACTCTTGATCATGGCATGGAGAGATAAAGAGCGATGACTTGACTTGGTGTTCTTAGATGATGGTAGAGTTGAGGACGAGAACAAGAGAGGAGAGGAGATGGGGGAAATCCTCATGAGGAACTGGGAATTGAGAGAATTTCGTGTGCAAGTCGAGTTACCATCCGCAATGCGGTAAGTACGATGCCCGATCCTGCGTGTAATTACACCGATACAAGGTCTTCCCAACCCAATCAGGCAAGTCGTACCCATGATTGCTCCTATCCACTCGTATCTTCCACATCATTCTCATCTTCATCCCCCATCTCTCTCTTTCACGTCCACAACTCAACTATCATCGCACAACTCAAAGTTAAGTCATCCCTCTCTATCTGGCCATGCCATGAGGATGAGTTGACACCGAGTACAGCATACACCAAGTACAGCATACACCAAGTACAGCATACACTGAGAACAGCATACACCGAGTACAGAATCGACCCAAGATTGTTTGTCTTCCCTTCATTCTCATGATTAAAAGTGGACCCCTCAATGTAGCTTCTGCTTCCGGCATACCTGCCTACACGATCGACCGCCTTCAGCCAGAGCTCCATGAGAGCTCAAAGGTAAAGTTACATTGTTACATTCTCACGGTGGGGAGTTGATTAACTGATGAATTGAGTGTCATGCACCCGGCACGCCTTCCATCGACCGCCACTAAGTACTGGTCCAATCTCGCTCGATCATGGCCTCCAAATGCATCTCCACGCTCATTTGATCGCGGCCTCCGAGTGCATCTCGAGACTTGCTCGATCACAGCCTCCAAGTGTATCTCTTAACTCGCTCGATTACTGCCTCCAAGTGCATATCGCCACAGTCGCTTGATCACGGCCTCCAAGTGCATCTGCAAACACGCTCGATCACGATCCCGGAGTGCATCCCAAAGTTCACTCGATCAAGGCCTCCAAGTCAATCTGTGAGTTCAGTCGATCGTCACAAAGTTAAGTCATCCCTCTCTATCTCTCCACGCCATGATCATGAGGTGACACCGAGTACAGCATACCCCGGGTACAGTATACACTGAGCACAGCATACACCGAAGATAGTTTGTCATCCCTTCATTCTCAAGATGACGAGTTGACCCTTGAATGTAGCATCAGCTTCCGGCGTACCTCCCTACACTATCGACCATCATCAGGCAGCTCTCCTTGTGAGCTCATTTGTAAAGTCACCTTCTCACAATCCCACGGTCACGAGTTGACTAACTGATGAATAGAGTCTCAGAACCCGGCACGCCGTCCATCGACCGCCTCCAAGTACTCATCCAAACTCGCTCAGTTACGCCCTCCAAGTCCACACGATCATGGCCGCCAAGTGCATCTCCAAACTCGCTCGATCACGGCCTCCAAGTTTGCTCGATCATTGCCTGCAAGTGGATCTCCAAACTCGCTCGATCACGGCCTCCAAGGTGACACGATCATGCCCTCCAAGTACATGTCCAAACTCGCTCGATCACCGCCTCCAAGTCCATCTCCAAAGTCGCTGGATCGCGGCCTCGGAGTGTATCTCTGAGTTCACTCGCTCATCATTCTCAGGTGCACCTTGAATTGCTCTCAAGCACCGCCTGCAGCCAGTCCTGATATACAGTGTGTAGGTGGGTAGCTATATAGATACATAGATGAGAATACAAACTGAATACATGAGTTTTAAAAATCGTTGAACGATAAGTAGTAGCTATGATTTTCAGGCGCGCCAGCAGCGATCCCGAAGAAGATGTTTTTCCCAGACTGCGATACTGCGATTCGAGGTTCTCCCAGAGTTGTCGCTGGCGCTCCGAGACTTGCCGCTGGCGCTCCCAGACTTGTCGCCGGCACTCCCAGGTGCTCCCAGGTGCACCCAAAGTTCTCTGCTGCCCTCCGAGGTGTTCCCAAACTTATCACAATCACTTCCATGGTACTCCTGTACCAGACATCAGAGATCTCAGTTACTGTGAAGGCCGGCCGGAATGCCCTCCTAGGGTCTGATACCCTCCTGAAATTGATGCATCCAAGTTTACACTCCACATCCTCTCAGACACTCCTGGAGTCTTCCAGTGACTGAAATACATTTTGCTGATGTAATTTGATCGGATTAAGGCTACCTGTAGAATGAATATTCTCAAGAAGGAACTGTTGTACTGACCAAGATCTTCATCAACTGCATCTTCTTCCGATACCCTTTCACTCGAACTTAGGCCTTCTACTGAAAATCCTTGCCAAAAGCAATGGAATTGTGAGCCTACTATTCATACATCTTTGGCTGCAGTTAATAACCTTCCTGCTAACACCGAGTGCAAAAGACTGCCGTTTCCTGTAAGAACCTTCTGGCTCAGAAGTCCTCAACATCTAAAAGTTGTGAATAATCATCTCGCCAGAGGTTTGTACAGTATACCTCACTTCATTAGTTAATTATCAAGCTGACTGTTCTAGCATCACACTTATCATTTGCCAATAGCAGACTTATCAATATTGGCATTGTCCCTGCAATAGTTCAGCATCATTAAGAATAGACGGATGAATTTACCCTGCATACTCCAGAAGAAACACCTGAAACAAAAAAATGTAAGATATCATTGTATTCGAAGAAATGTTCAGGACAAGTCGTGTACTTTGATTTCATCCACATTGTCAGAATATTCTGGAAGTTTTCATAATCTTTGTCCTGTGTTACTTCCATACTGAATATTGTATTGCTTTGATTTCGTTCCTGAGAACGACATATTGTCATTTGACTTTGAGCCTACTGGGGTTATGATATCTTCCACGTATCGACGACCATTGCCCCTCCAACAGCATTGTGAATGTAACTGAGTTGTTGTTAAACGTCGCTATCAGTTACTTCGTCCAGCTAAGTCCATGTCTTCTTGCAATCCAATTGTTGCTCATCAATGACATGACTGAAATTACACTACGTAACAAGTTTGACGTCAAACAAAACGTTTCCGTCCACTGAGAAACGTTGCTTCCTGGTGGAACCCTGTTCCCTCTATGCGTCAAATGTGCTTTCACTACATTGGCCTCCTAATACTCATTGCCGTAAATGTGGGACCAGATAACTCTCTACCGAAAGAAATGACTCGGAAAGTTGGCGATTTGACTGTCAATTTGATTCACCCAAATTACCGTAGTATCCTGCCACTGTAGATGACTTATTATCTGGTCATTATGCCTCTGGTATCTCCATAACTGTGAACAATCCATTCTGTGATTCCGGAATAGGTACCCAGGGCAACTTTCTCCTCGTACCCACTCTGCCAAGCATGGTTCTTTGCAGCTTTATCTATCACTGCATGTTAGATAGCACTTGCATTCAGCATTCTCTATGCTTGATTCTATACGCTCCGGCTGATAGTGATCCTGCCACAAACTCTTTCAGGTTCAACAGTTTCATTGTTTGACATATCCAATGACACTTACAACTCTCTAATCATGATGTTGAGAGGTTTCAGTACCTACCAGATCTTCCTCCTTGCATCCTGTATGAGTTAGAACTACAATGCGAACCCACTGCTTCCAACGAGATTGCTGCTATATTCCATCGAGATACTATCACCTGCTATGCTCAGTGAAGTGTAGACGGTTGGTGTGGCAGTCTGGATGCTAATGAAGGTACATTCTTCGACATACTGTCTACCCACTATGGACCTCTGCAGCATCTGCTTCTATTCGTTCATGCTACTCCACAATGGAGACATATTATGCGCCCTAAACTATCCCAGATGCAGCACTACCGCTTACTCTGACTCAAAAGTGACATACATTTCTATTCATTGGGGATGCTTGCATATGAGTAAATGGTGGATATATTTTCCCATATCGAAGATGAGCAGTTGGAATACCAAAGTCCTGGATGAATTAATAGAAGTGAAGGAGTGACCGACATTCATTACCAATTAACCTCGCACTGGATTGGTTCCAGATCATGGGGTTAAGAACAAGTTTCAGATGCGCTAGCTTTATGTACGGAATGTGAGAGACTATCTCTTTTCATCACTGTCACCACCATTCCTAATTGGCCTGGGATCAAAGAATGCCTATATTCCGGTTAAGATGCTTCTGAACAACCCTAAGTCGTCGCTCATGCTTCCAAATCTCACTTTTCATTGATGACACAATTTATCTTGTAAGCTACTCCCTCAATATTCATATTTAGTTTTTGGTCTAACTAACCTTTTCTGTAGGTGGAATTGGGGTCCATTAGTTGATCAAAGCAAAGTCATTGATTTCGAAAAGTTTGGTTTGCCTCATGTACATATTGTCTTACAGGGTTCACCCTGGATTCTACTTATTTTACCATGAGTTTATAACTTAGTCTTTATGATCATTTCCTTCAAATCATCCGTCCTGGATACATCTAGTGTTAGCAACGGTTCCGGGTTACCCGGCTTCGGTCCGGGTCAGGAACCGCCAAGCAACCGAACCGGCCAAGTCTTGGCGGGTTGTTACCCGGACCGGACATATACCCGCGGGTTGTTGGCCGGGTTGGAACTGGACCGCGGTTCCACTTTCACGGTTCCAGCCACTATGGCTCTGATTAAGTATTTGAGTTCTGATCGTATCATGACATGATCAGTACGTAGATTGTGCATTTTTTCCTGCTCTTTCACCTCCCATTGTCAGATTTGTGATCAGGTCAATTTTCGTAGAGTTGCAGTGAAAAAAATGCCAATATTCAGCGAAAATCCCGGGTGTTCAAAAGGGACTCAACGAATAGTGGTCAGATTCCAGATCTGACAGCAGGAGGTGAAACAGCGGGTAGAAATGCACAATCTACGTACTGATCATGTCATGATACAATCAGAACTCAAATACTTAATTGGGGCCAAAGTTGTGAACTTGAAATGCCGGGTTTTTGCTGGTAAAACCGGCCGAATTGCAACGGTCCGGTTTTTGGTGTGGTAAAACCCGTTGCCACGGTTCCGTTCCGGTCCCAACCCTAACCCGGAACCGTACTAGCGGGTTGGAACTGTTGCTAACACTAGATAGATCCCGAACTACCTGTTGAAATGATTGATACTGTCGTAAAAGCTGAACTTCCCAGCTCTAAAGAAAACAATTTCCTCTGAGAAAAGATCCTGAAATATAACATACACTGAGAAGATCACATTTCCTCTTCCAATCACTGTTGCTACACTAATGGAAAATGTTATTAAGGTTTTCTGACACCTTCCAAGCAAGCAAAAACACTAAACAAATTTGACAGAGTGATCTATACAAGCCATAAAGAGGAAGACAAGATGGTCGTTTCATATATCCCTTGCCTAAAAGAACTTATAGATTCTCATGTTCTCCTTGATGACACCTTCACTCTGATCATGGCTATGTATCTGCATAAAGATGTTTCCAAAGGCCCCGACAGCACTCAATACACGAGTGTTGACCCCAGAAAAGCCCATGTTGATGTGATTGATGATATTATCAACACACAGTGTTTCAGCCCTTCTGAAGCTTGCTGGGGAATATTGGGGTTCGAAATCATGAGAAAGTTTCCCACCTTTAGGAGCCTTACTCTACACAGGCCTGGTTGAATTTTTTGCCAAATGCTGCGAACAGATGGATCGGGATCTCCTGCATCTGAATTGTTGAGATGCTACGCACGTCCAAACATTCCTCTATTTTCCACCCTAGAATTCACTGACTCCTATGCCAAATACTTATTCAAACCTTTCCCACAAAATGGAATATTTCCTGGTGATCAGTGATCAGACAGTCCTTTACCTGATATCAATTTATCTCAACTCATCTCACTTTGCATTTGAGACAATATTGTGTGCAGATGAGGTTTCATTTCTCTTTGAAAAAGTGATCATTTCTATTTACAACCCCTCATTCATGGAGACTGGCATACAGTTACAAAGAACTGTGACCTGTAAACAGCATTGCTTATACTAGTGTTCAGGAAGCCAGATCAATCTTTGGTGTATTTGCCGACATCGCTGAAGCTGAACTTTGTTTACAAGAAATCATATCCCTGCATTATGTTTCTTACCATTTGCGTTGTCTGTATGCTCAGCTGATAGTAGACATTCTCGCTCCTGCCCTTTTTGGATGGATGAAAAATAAAGATGAGATTGCCTCTGACTACATCCAACGTTTTCCGTATATCGAACATGTATACCTACAATCTTTGCAACATATACACAGGCATTTCCAACACGTAGTACCAGCCTAGACAACTTCTGTTTTCCAGACCCCGGCCAACATATTCACAAAGCTGAAAATTAACACAAAACTTGTAAGCTTGGATCTGACATTATCGCACTCACAGCGAACAATATGTGCAACTCTATGAATGCTCAGCAATCTGCTGTATTTAGAGTTTGCAACAGTTCTAGACTGTCACTTCGGGTGCGGGTCCGGTTCAGAACCGAACCGGAGCTAGATTGGCATTCCGGGTCGTCACTAAACCTGAACTGTCGATTGGGGGACAGTTCAATCGACATCTCCCTACCGGTCTGAATTGGCCGAGTTTGCAGCTGGTTGTACAGCGGGTCCATGTGTCAGTACATATAACATGCTTGCCTTTGGATTTTGATGATAGTACTCAATCAAAATCGATTATTCGACAACCAGGAATCACATTTGGCATGTTTTGCATGTTGCGAGATCGATAATATTTTAATTAATGTTTTTCTTTTCATGATTTGTATATTTGAACATGGAAGATGTCAAGAGTTCAAATATATACTCAAATATTCGTGCGATGCATTCATTGATTGATCCGCATCACCTGCAAATGATGATCGTCAGTTGACGCAGGGTTGACAGAAATTGTCAGAATTGCGCCGTGACCGTGTCAGTTTCTCTTTTGCGCAGACTGGATGGCAATATGTTGGTTATGGATTGCAGCGAGCAAATCACGTACCAATTACCTTATTCACATGACCAACAATTGTGGAGGCTCCATGGATGCTTGAGGTGTAGTGGCATTGACACAGACCATATTGTCTATAAAGGATGCCAATACTTCGATTATGGGTAAATGCTGTAGCACAGCCCTTGGATTATTCAAGATGCAACACCCATAATTGTTGACACTCTGTTGACGCTGATTTTCAGACTGGGGCTGTGACCATGTCGATTTCTCTTTTGCTCATAACGGCTGCCAATACGTTGATCATGCGTAAATGCTGTAGCACAGCCTTTGGATTATACAAGATGCAACACCCAAAATCGTTAACACTCTGTTGACACTCTGTTGACGCGGTGTTGATGCTCTGCTGACACTCTGCTGATGCTCTGTTGACGCTCTGTTGACGCTCATTTTGTGGTGTAGCAGTATTGACACACGATATTGCCTATAAAGGCTGCCAATACTTCGATTAGGGGCAAATGCCGTAACCCAGCCCTTGGATTGTACAAGATGCAACACACAAAATCGTTGACGCTCTGTTGACGCTCTGTTGACGCTCTGTTGACGCTCATTTTGAGGAGTAGCAGTATCGACACACACGATATTGCCTATACAGGCTGCCAACACTTTGATCATGGGTAAATGCCATAGCACAACCCATGGATTATACAAGATGCAATACCCAAATTCGTTGACGTGCTGTTGACACTCATTTTGAGACCACGGATTTGACCATGTTGCAATCTCTTCTGCTCATAACGGCTGCCATTACGTTGATTACGGGTAAATGCCATCGCACAGCGTTTGGATTTAACAAGATGTAATACCCAAGATTGTTTACGCTCTGTTGACACTCTGTTGATGCTCTGTTGACGCTCATTTTCAGGTGTAGTTACATTGACACTGACCATATTGCCCCTAAATGCGGCCAATACTTAGATTATGGGTAAACGCAATAGCACTGCCCTTGGATTATACAAGTTGCAACACCCAAAATTGTTGATGCTCTGTTGATGCTCTGTTGACGCGCTGTTGACGCTGATTTGACGCTCTGTTGAGGCTCCTCATTTCGTGTAGTGACAACTACATTAACCACATTACCTATACAGGCGGCCAATACTTCGATTATGGATACAAGCCATAGCTTAGCCCTTGGCTTATACCAGATGCAACACCCAAAATTGTTGACGCTCTATTTGTGCTTTGTTGACACTCTGTTGACACTGATTTTTAGGTGTCACGACATTGATATTTACATCATTGACTATAAAAGAGCCCAATACTCCGGTTGCAGGTACAAGCCGTAGCACAGCCGTTGGATTATACAAGATGCAACACCCATAATCAATGACGCTATGTTGACGCTCATTTTCAGAATGGGGCTGTGACCATGTCGCTTTCTCTTTTGCCCATAAAGGCTGCCAATACATTGATTATGAATAACAGTGAGCAAATAGCTTCCCAATTGACTTACTTTCAACACCAAAAATTGTTGACGCTCTGTTGACCCTCATTTTCACAATGTGGCTGTTACCATGTTGATTTCTCTTTTACCTATAAAGGCTGCTGATATGTTGGTTATGGCTAACAGTGAGCAAATTGCTTTCCACATTACTAACTTACATGACAGAAAATCGTTGACACGCCGTGGACACACAGTATCAGAATGTGTTCATCACCGTGTTGCGGTCTCTTTTGCCAATAATGGCTGACAATCTGTTCATTATGAATAACAGCGAGCAAATCACTTCCCAACTAAGTTGCTCACAAGTCCAAAATTCATCGATGTTCCGTTGACGCTCATTTTGAGAATGGGGCTGTTACCGTGTTTCTTTCTCTTTCGGCTATAAACGCTGGCAAAATTGTGATTATACATAACTGCAAGCAAATCGCATCCCAATTAACATAGTTACAAAACCAAAAATCATTGGTTCTCTGAGCGATGGATAATGTAGCGCTGTGACATTCCAGCGCTTTCAGCTGGCAATTCACTGCATGTAGATCCATACACTAATCTTTCATTAATATAGCCCAACTTGCCCACTTTGCCATATCCAGTTTGATCTCCTTGATTTCCATGACCTACCATAAGTAAATTTCCAAATGCTGACAATGTGGACCCGGTCTGAACGTGCAGCGATGTAGTTGGATGAATGGATGAATGCAACACGATGGTGGTCATTCATACAGATTCGTGTTGCACATTGACTGCTCCTTCTATGACTTGTATGCCATCACTAAGTGAAAATTTGGCAGTAAATTTTATCTCGAGTTTAGATTGCGTGTTATCACTTATCTGTCAGAGGCAGGACAATATTGCGTTGATCAATTGTCAATCAACAAGTTTTGGAGTCTAGAACGTTCGTAGGGCCTGTATGACCCTTGCACATGCACAGACAAATGATCATGTCTCACAATGTAGTCACACAAACGAAAAAGATTCTGACATGTATCAAAACAGATACACAAATTACTTTTTGCGGAGATATGTCGTCAATAATCAGATATTGTGCAGGTAGTATAAAGATGACCTACAAGCCAATACAATATGTTCATCGGAATCCATTTCCTGTATTGTAAGTAGGTAGGGAGAAAATATACAGGGGTAAATGCTTACGTGTTTAACAGGCTTCGATTTCTTAATCAGTGACGAATTGGGTTTAGCGCCAGTTGTGAGAACCAATATATAAATGTGAGACAGTGGTTGCCCGTATGCTAATCTAATATTGCTACTTTGTGCTCATGATGTTCCTGGTGGCATTGCAATTTTCCGCTGACACTATCATGTATCTCCATCAGCTCTCCAAATGTTGTCGGCTTAGTCACAGGTGCAAACTGATCTATTTGAGGCTTAATGACTGCCTTGACTATCAATATGGCTGTTCTGGACCTCAAATTTTACTAATGATGCAAGACGAAAAATTGTTCACACTCAACTTCAGGATGTACCAGGGAGCATGTCTCTCCTTGTTTTGATTATAAAGGCAGCCAATGAAACAAATAAAGAGAATTATATACCAAAGTTAATATTTTGCACATAACAGTCACATATCTGACAGCGACCATACATAGAAACACCGGAAAAGGAGAACTGATGATCGGAACTGACAGGTCTAGCCAAACCAGGCAAAACCCGTGGGTTGGCCAGTATGGGTACGGGTTTGGCCTGCCAAGAGGCTCCGGGTTGGGTTTCTGGACAGGTCAGGAACCGAACTGAGCTTTTTATCCGGTCCAAACCGGGTCCCATTGCTATCACTAGCTTCATTTCAAACAATATACACCACAATTACTAATCCTCAGCATCAAAATATGGTTTTCTACCTAGATGGCAAAGCTGGTTGTGGCAAATCCTTCTTTGCATTGACTCTATGAGCAAAACCTCGATCTGAAGGTGGTATACTGCTTATTGCAGATACTCGTGCTCTGAGTGTAACCATGTACGAGAGCGAATGGCCTTCTGAATCAGCTTTTGGGATTCCAATAAACCAACTTCATCTCTATGCTCTTTTTCCATCTCTTGGGTAACTACTTTACCAGAATAACTCTGAAATTCATTCGAATATTAAACCCATCTCTCATGGCGCAATCTACCTTCCAGTTGGTGATGTCATCATTCAAGAAGAGATGCCCAAGTTGTACAGATCTGGTTTAGAGTGTGTCAACAAATCATTAAATGGAGTTGCAGGTAACAATTCCATATTTGGGGGTAAAATCTTCTAACAAATCAGCCACTATCGCCACATCGCACCAGTTACCCGTTTCGGCGTGAAAACTGAAACCAATGATTTGTCCATGGGTTTATTTTCTCTCTGGTATTCTTTGTCACATCTCCGTTTATACGAACCCATTCGTAATACTTCTGATGCTGAATTTTCCGAATTGGTTGGAAAATTGCCCCAAGGGATTCGCAGAATTAATGAAGCTGATATAATTCTTCATGTGATTGCAGATGTTGATAATATCGATGATGCGATCACTTTTCTATATCCCCCTGAATCATTGGCAAATCCGGAATGCTGCATACAGAAGTCTTTTCTAAGTCCACTTGGCTGCCGTGTTGACCTACTCAATGGATCTACGCTCAACCATCTACCGAACGAACAAGGTCTTCCACACCTCTACTTATCTCTATTCACTACAATAACAGCTGTCAGTTACCTATTACTGATTCGATTTGATTAACGAGGTAGAAAGAAGTCTGCCAAATGACCATTCTTTCTGGTATAATGGACTATTGAGCGCTTCAACAAGCAACCGTAGTCCCTGCCTATGAACTCATGTTAAACCTAGATTGTATATGTACCATTATGAGGAATATTGGCATCCAAAAGGGTCTTGTCAAACCTTAACAAGTATTGGTGGAACATTTACATGAAATATTCATTCAACTTCATCTTATCAACTCTTGTTCACATCATCTTACATTCTGTATACCTGGCATAACTTTCGAGTTGCAGCCTATTAAGTGCCCTTGGACTTTCCTACATTGTCAAATCCCTCTATGTTTGGCTTATGCTACTACATTCAATTGTTGTCGAGGTCGAACACTGGATAAAGTTGTCTTAGCTCTGCATTGAAACACTTCCTCACATAATCCACTCCACTGCGGAGTATCCCATGATTGAGACAGAGACGCATGTCGTCAGCTTATGAGTAATGACAATGATACCAGGGTGACTGACAATGTTGGCTATCGAAAACTGTTGTTGGGTGGTCAAGTCCGATTGGAATTATGAATAAATGTGTTTTTGGACATGAAATCTTGGTATGTGTTTATTATGCGGAATCACTACTATACTTTACTGGCCATGCTGGTCGAGCGGTACAACATAGTAATTACTGCCGATAATAGTTCTTAGTGCACTGCGGCAAGTTTTTACAATCTTTGAGCTGGATATAAGGACATGACATTATATATGAGTGATTAAGATCAAGTAATTGGCCAATCCGTGTTTTCGTCATGTTCCCTGCTCTGTTGGTTGTATACAGCAAGGGTACTCAACTGTCTAACTGGATCACCTGTTCCGTACTGATTGCGGTATGAAAACCATCTAAGGCGGCGACACTGTCTCCTGTGCTAGTATTGTATAGTGGTATGTTTGCACATATGAGTAAGCGAAAATATATAGTACAGTACAATATTAAATATTCAATACTGATCTATGTACAGTAGTGGCAACCAAGATACACTGAGAGTTACCCAGTGTTAGGTCACCTGTTTCCATTAGATTATCCCCCACTGTAGATGCAGACCACCAGGGGTTCCACGGTCACTTTTAGAGAAGAGATGAAAGAGGAAATAAAGAATAAAACTATCACCCTATACAAGTTGACATACCAACCCCTATTGTCCACCATGGATCAGAACTGGTCGTGGGGACCAGTTGGTGGAACTGCGATGTGGGGAAGCTCCACATTCGACTAGCTGAGATGTTGAGGGGGCTGAATCCATACAGACATCATTAATACTGGGCCAAAATCCAAATAAATTCTAAGAAAATAAACACACAAAAGTAGATATGAAATATTCAAACTGGGTACATATACATTGTATCTCCAGGTGCAAACTCTCTACCTCTACTAGGATGGTCAAATAGAGCGCTGTGGGCTAAAACTGCCAACAAGATACTATCCATTATCAACGTCGAGGGCAGTTCCCAGCTTGTGCATCTCTGGTTGTTACTCACCCATTAGATCTAGCAATGTAGGTTTTGGTTGCACCTACTAGTGTCAAGTATGCAGTTAGTTTCCCATTCAACCTTTGTTTCAACTATCACTAGGTGTAGTTCTAGCAATGGTTAGCCTATAACTAGCTATGTATAAAGATCAAACAGTAACATGTGGATACTTTGGTAGCTTCACATAGTCCTTGGCAAGTCTAGTTAGTAATCATTTGTATTGCAGGTCTTACTTACCTTATACCCACCAGTTCACTATAAATTCAAGATTCCTTAAAGACCTGGATGTTTGAATGTTCCTGGTCAATGGCCATACTTTGTCTCCAGCCAGAAAAACAAAATCTTCCCTTCCAGCATACTTTGTATATGTTACTAGAGTCTCAGTAATATTTTCACTGAGAACTTGGTATACCTCTTCCATGGCTGCCACTGATGACTCTATCAACAAATAATATCTCACAATGGACACTTTGGACAGCTTGAATTGCATTGTCAAATGGTAGTTATAGTTCACCAAGTATAGTGTTATCACTATTAAGTAATGAATAGACTTATTGTAAACAAATTCCACCGGTGGTAACAGTGCAACACAGTTATCCTGATGTGAGTTGAATATGGCTTGGAGGTAGTGCTGGATTGTTTGGCTCATCACTAGGTTTGACTATCCATCTGTGGGAGGAGTGTGGTCAACAGAATATGATTTATACTGAGGTGGATGCATTCTCTGATGCAGAATTGACCAGTGAACTCATTGCTGCGATTGGTAGTAATATGACCTGGTACACTGCATTTGGAGATGATGTGTTTGAATACTATTCATGCTAGTTCGGGGGATAACAATTAGTTTCAACAGGGGTGGTAGTTCACCATTACAGTCAAAAGGTCAACAAGTAGTGACATCCCAGTCTGTAACGATACAATTGACCCTATCAAGTTGGTTCTGAAAATCAGAGTTAGAACCTTACAGCGACATGAGGGTATCGACAATGCCAAGTTAAGTATCGTATGTGTATCACATGTTGCTTCATTTGAGTGGCCCAACTCCCAGCTGGCAATGTACTTCTATATCTTGGACTGCATCTCAGGCCAATAGAAATCTCATCATACAAGTTCAGCCCTCATCAGCACTCCAATCTAACCAGATTCAAGGTTGTTGTGGACAAGACTAGTCACTCTACTGTGGACTGCCGCAGACATATATAACCTTCTATTATGGGTCAGAAATACAATGTTTGATCACCACTGACCGTCATCTGTGATGAAAACCTCGACCATAGTTGGTCTGATTTTGGTGACTGAGTGGTTGTTCTTGTAGACTGCCTTGATATCTTGTAGATAGTCACCATATTATTTGGTGAAGGTAGTTGCTGCTAAGGTGACCTGAAGCCTTACCATCATTCTCTTGTAGCCAAAATAATAGACACATCATCACAATGGTCCGTTATCTGGATTCTTCTGATGTTCGTTATTCTCAATGATGTAGTTATTTGAAAAGAGAATTTCTGCCCATGTAGCCTCCCCTGAGGAGAACACTTCTGATGTTTGCAAGAATTTCGTGTTCTTGGGGTCGCATAGTTGGAAGATCTTATGATTTGCTCCGCGAGGTAGTGCACCCTTTGTTTCATATGGTAAACTAAGTCTAAGAGCTACCAATCGTATGTGTTGTTGTTCTGTGTGGCACTTGAACTGTTTGGAGAGAAGAAGTTGACCCGCCTGAGAGTCGCGAAACCGTCCTACATGTTCAGAATGCCGGGTAATACGACGCCGCTTGCATCAGTCTGCAAAGTAATCGGTTTTGCCATTCCAAAATTGCTTGTGGATGGGTGCAATGCGGAAGGTCTTTGTTGACTTCCGGCAAGTGAGTTCGGCATCCTGACATCAGCAAAATGTATGTTTGTCACTGGGAGCCTCAGGGAGTGTTTGGGAGCCTCAGGGAGTGTTTGGGAGTTGTCGGACCAGAATCCCAGGGTGGTCAAATCCCAGAGTTGACTGGACCGATGCAGTGGCCTTTAGGTGCACCTGGGAAGATCTGCCGACATCTCTGCAAGGACATAGGAGGTCTGGTGACAACCAGGGGAGCACCTGGGAATGCATGCGACAGGCCTGGGAGCACCTCGAATCACTGTAGAGCAGTCTCGGACAAACGACATATTCTGTGGGAACGCTGCAGGTGCGCCTGGAAATCATAGTTACTACTCATCATTAGATGATTTTTAAAACCCATATATTCAGTTTGTATTCTCATATATGTATCTATGTATCTATGTATCTATATAGCTATCTATCTACACACGGTATATCTGGACTGGCTGTAGGCGGTGCTTGAGAGCAATTGGAGGTGCGCCTGAAGATGACAATCGAGTGAACTTAGAGATGCACTTTGGAGGCCGGGATTGAAGCCAGTTTGAATATGCACTTAGAGCCCGAGATCTAGTGCACTCAGAGATGCACTTGGAGGCCGTTATCGTGTGAACTTAGAGATGCACTTGGAGGCCGTGATCGAGCGAGTTTGGAGATGCACATAGAGGCCATGAGCGTGCGAACTTGGAGGCCATGATCGAGCGAGCTTGGAGATGCACATGGAGGCCATGATCGTGCGCACTTTGAGGCCGTGATCGAGCGAGTTTGGAGATGAACATGGAGGCCATTACCGCGCTGTCATTGGCCTACTCAGAATCTGAGTACCCTGCGAGACTATTGCCGATGCCCATGCCGATGCTGATGCCGTTCCCATTGAAATATAGTCGAAAATCGGTTGTAGATTTGAGGTACTGAAGAACTCTTAGCAGCAGTCATATGGCTGGTAAATGGCCGCGAATTGTAACGGGAAAGAGCAGCGACCGTATATGAGATATCTGGCCGCATTGCAAGTGCTGCATTCATTAGTGATCCCACGACTGCTTAATAGTCTCTGATATCTTGCAATTCCTTCTCCCCCCGATCCTCGGCAAAGTCCAACTTTACATTGGGATCTATGGGTATCGAGACACCGTGAGTATATTCCATGCCGAATCGTCTGAGAATCGTGGTTATATAGGCCTTCTGACCAAGACTGATTGCAGTATCTTCGCGGTGGATTTCGATGCCGAGGAATTGACGTGCCAGATCGGCTGACTGTGTGAACCCAAGAGAGAGCAGAAATGTGTTGATGAGCAGGATCGACGCTTTCTTCCTCCATGGCTCTTTTCCAGTGATCTTGTTGAGGGCTTTCCATAGCTTCCGCGTAGGTGAATGGATCTCCAGTGGCTGCGGATGCAGTTAATGCTTCTGCGGAGGCTTTACCTTTTGACACAACTTGCTATTGGCGGAGCTGAAGATGCTGGCGGTACTTGGCTCGATTTCTTGGTTACTGCCGCCAAACGCTGGGCATTGTGATCCTCTCTGCGGAGGTGAGGGCTGTGGGCGTTATCTGCTTCTGCTGCCGAACGCTGGGCAGTCTGATCCTCTGTGTGGAGGAGCTGGCTGTGGGCGTTTTCTGTTGCCGAATGCTGGGAATTCTGATCTTCTCTGCGGAGGCGCCATCTGTGGGCGAGTTCTGCTCCTGGTACCGAGTGCTGGGCAGTCTGATCCTCTCTGCGGAGGCGCTGGCTTTGGGCATTTTTTGCTTCCTCATCAGGAGATTCATGCATGTGAGATGTGGATCTCTTACCTATCTGCGTAGGTTGACTATCTTGTCCTCAGAGAGACTCATCTCCGGTATCTATTTCCTCAATATATTCCTTGTCTTCTGGTAGTCCAAACATATCTGTATCAATCTCATTGATTTCATGCTGACATGACATGTTTGCATTTCTTTCTTCGTCGAAGACGACTTCTGATTAGGCTTTCACCCGCTGGAATTGGGGATCCCAGATCCTCCACAACGTCTTTGAATCGTGTGCGTAGCCTACCATCATTCAGCGTTTCAACCTGAGGCCGAATTTGCCTAGGCGTTGTACTTCGGGGATGAGTCTGCTAGCGTAACATCCAAATGGATGTAGGTTGTGGAGAGGAGCTTGATATTTCGTTGCTGGCTGCATCGTGGGTAGGTTTGCCAAATCCATGCAGCATCTCGTATTGCGCTTCGTGCAGCACTTGACTTGCACTCTAATGAACCTTTGCTTGTGCTTAGCCTGGATGCAAACTGTGCACATAGAATCATCGTGTGTATATCCCTCAATTAAAGACTTTATGGCGGTAGGATTTATATGAGCTAGTCGTCGGTGCCATAGTCTGGACTCTGAGACTGTGAGAGACTTGCGAGTGGACTTAGTTATGGTGGTCGAAGGTGCACTAGGTGGACTTGTAGATGCGATCGTAGGTGCCTCTGAAGGCTCGATCGTAGACTCATTGATTAGTTTTCCGGCGAGAGTGCAGGAAGATGGCAAAGTTATGGAGCATCTTCCTTTCCGAAATATAGTCGTATGCACGCCCAAATCCAATTGATTGATTGATAAGAGGGAAAGTTGAAAGTAGGAGTATGGAGAGCTTCGACTTGATACCCTTGTATAACATCGACGAAACCGTAATGGGTAGCAGTGACTGAGTTGTTGTCTCCAAGTTCGATTACTATAGGAAGTGAGAGCTTTTTGAAAGTTCAGAAGTTTGGAGAGGCAGCGGCGGTTAGTGCACGAGCAAATAGTCAGAGGGGATCGCAGTCTCCGGCTGTAGCGAGAGCTGCTGTAGCAGTGGCTTTCTTCATTCTCCACCACTCCTTTACACGTTTGTAGACGATGATATTGACTTTGACGTAGCCTGGGAGCCCGCACTGGTAGCAAATGCGCTCATCGCCAATGATTCCACCAGTCCAGACGATCCCGGTCCGCGGTAGGGCTCAGTCCAGTCCAGTCTAATGTAAAGGTCGGACTGGACCGATCCACAGACTGGCAGTCTTGGACTGGACGGGCTTGGTCTGGAACGATCCATTTACGCATATCATTTTGACATTGCATTTTAGCCAAGTACTACCGAAAACATGACTCATCGTCACTTTTTATCACCACTCACCCCCGAAAACCCACTCTGATCACAATTATACCACTTGTGTCTGTATATTCGGCTACATCGAGATACATGATCCTCATTAAAAGACTACAAACCGGGAAACTATACCCTAACCCTGGACACCGTGACAGATCGGTCTGGAACAAGCCCAGTCTTGTCTGTCAGCATCTGGGATCGATCCGATCCCAGTTGAAAAATCTCTTGGACTGGATCTGGACTTGACTGGAGGGTTCCGGTCTGGACTGATCCATTGCTGGACTGGTGGAACGATACCGCATTGCATCCTCCGCTGTCTTCTCCCTGCTGGGTATAGTTGTGTTTCCTGCATGCATCTGTCGTATGGCTGTCAATTTTGCAATAGGTGCACTTACTCTGTTGCCCATTTTTGTGGCTATCTCTGCTTTCAATGCTTTCTCTGTGCCCAGTGGGTCCACCATGTCCACTGCATCCACCGCATCCACAACGGACTCAGCCTTGGCCTTGGCCATGGTCGCCACCACGTTGGGTGGTAAGAGCAGCCCCTGACGGGGAGTGTTGAGGAAGTCATCCTGAGATCTGGGAGATGGCTGGTAATGGTGTTGAGTTATAGTACTATTTATGCGGCTGTTGCTATGGTGATGATGTTTACGGTTGTTGAGGCTGGTTTGGAGATTGTCAAAGGGATTGTAGGAAAGATTGTGCGAATTGACAAAGTAGCGATTTGTGGGCTCGTAACCCGATGAAAATCTACCGATTGATCTTTCTTGAGGGCCAAAGACCGTACATTCACCAATAAGAACTGTATAAAACAAAACAGAAACATCCAGACATGTTCCAAATCAGGAATTTATAGCAAACTCAGCTCTTGAAGTATCTTTGAAATAAGTTCTAACTGAAACTTTCTAGACAGATTAATGAATAAAGATAAGGAAAGTATTAACATACAACATTCTTCTAACAATGTAATAAGCATCAATAGTAAGGAGACGTTACAATGTTACTCCATCAACATTACGAAAAAATGCGGATGCCTCCTATTCGATATCCAGGTCTCTGCCGGAGATGGTGTCTTGTATGGCTGCAGATGTGAATGTTGTGTATGGCCACAGACAGTGATGTCTTGTATGGCCGGAGATGACTATTGACTCTAATTCAGCCTGTTGGCATTCAGCTGTACTTGCACATTGGTATATATTGGCCTTGTAGCCCTCTTAGATATGATTCAATCAAGCTTCTCTAGTATCACTATGTCAACAGGTTATGAGCCTGGCGCCACAATAATCTTTACTATGAATAATCGATTTTTATCTTACAATCAAGAGCCTCAAAAACCCTAAACCTCCCACAACCATCCCTGTTTGTTACTGTAGCAACAGCCACATATAAATACACTCAAACTCAACACCATCATCACCATCACCACCTCCTTCACACAGCTACCACATCCACATACAACATGTTCACTGAAATCTTCACGAACAAAGGCTGAGTCATCCCAAAACCTATATCATTTTCGTCCATACGATTCCCAGCGATGAGCTTCTACCAGTCAGATACCACCTCACCATCAAAGTAAGCTTGCGAAAGCCCACTTATCATGCACTCACAACTGCACTCAGTATTGTACCAAAGCACACTTCCCAGTACACCGTCATGTACACTTACAGCTGCATAATCACCTCCAATCACAAGCCCAGCTATGATTAAGAAACGTCGTCAAGCCGATAGTCATTGAGCTTGGAGATGGCAACAAAGTTACAGTAAGTCATCATGGACTCATTAACATTTCACAGGAGTACAAAGTCAATACTCTCTACACCCCTTTATTCTGACTCTCTATTCTCTCCATCAGTCAATTGGATGCAGCCAGATACACATCTACATTTGGACACAATAAGTGCTCCATATCATCTCCATTAATCACCATTACAGGCAATTGGGTCAATAATCTTGATATCATATCTCCTACAACTACACTCACTTTGGTAGTACCAACGGTGTATACAAAGTCCACTGCAAGAAGGAGCAAGTGGAAGAGAGAAACAGAATCATCAAGCGCATATTACACTGTATAATCAATAACACAGTCCACTGAGCATACTACATGCTTGACGCACACTGCCTCTCCAAGTGCAGCCATCACCGTACCTTAATTTCCACCTGCCACAGAATTTCCAAAGCCCACTCAATAGCCTCTCACAATCTCAGAATCACGACTGTAGCATAGCCGTCTAGCACACATTCATCCTACTGGCCCATGATGTCTCATTGATGGGTATACAAATGACGACCCAATGTGCACTGCATGCATCCAGGCCAAGCACCAGCAGAAGATCATCAAAGTCAATATCAAGCGCACAACAAAGTGATTGCAACTCATACATTTGGATGTGTGTGGACAATTCTCCACGCCCCCCTCAGCTGGCCATCGCTACAATATCCTATTCCTTGACAATTACACACACACTTCACCTGTTTTTGGGTCCTCCCAGACAAGAAGTCAAAAGCATACACCTCAGCCATCCATACAGATATGAAATACAAAGCAAGAAAGCGAAAGCAAGATAGAGAAAGCGAAATTGAGAAAGTGAAATTGAGAAAACAAGAAACAGCGATGAGATATAAAAGGACCACTCACTATCAGACCTCGAATTCCACCTACCACTACACCAATGACAAGCTCTACTTCAACATACACTCACCACATCAGCAATGACCTTGGTTTCCCGCTGAAACACGCAGGTGATCCGGACGGCTCTGATGGCTCTGACGCAACCTCGTTACCTCTGACAGAGATTTAGATGCTATCCGTCGCCCAGGCGACGGGTCGCGTTACATACGTACCTCCTTTACATTGTGGTGACGTATTCACATCATGAGAACGACAGATGTGTTACACTCTTCGCACGGTCTGTAGTTACGCTGAAGCAGTTTACACAACGCCTGGCGATGCTTATGCCTTTCTCCGGCCGAGTGCCACATTTTACCTCTCCGCTTATTGCTATATATCGGATGCCGCACTCTCCCCATATATGTTTAGTTTGGAAATGTTGTCACTTATTACAATACAGTCTTCGCTTCGGATACATCGCTTGCCGTTGCATTTGCTTCGCCAGTATCGTATTTTACAGGTCTGAAATATAGTACTGTCCAATCTTCACACTCTCTAGTAGTACTATACCCTCAGTCCTCCACATTGTGCGTTGATCCATCATTGGCTAGCGATCCTTCTTCCTCGTCATCTGCATCCGCATCATCGCCATAGTTGTCCGCATACCAATCGACATCACTGCATCCCAGGTCAAACCTCTCGGGTCCAGTCGGGGGCCGTCGTCACCCGCTGGCAGTGGGGATGGCATAGCGCACGTCACTTTCGTCACCTACATCGTCGTATACCTGCCGCACCCTGGCATCATGAAATGCGGTTCGTCATCTGTGCAATTGTTGTCTATCGGGATGTTCGAGTCAGTGCTTCCGATCTCAGGCTCCTCAGGTGCTACTTTGGAGGTCCAATAGTCAAGAAGAATAGTATCGTCAACACTGGCTGCGTCCACGCTGATGACGTCGGCAGGCGTTGGGTTCTCCGCCCGTTGGATCTGACGCTTGACTGTCGCAAGAGTGTTTGTTTACACCCTCTGTTGGTAGCTCTCCGGGAGTGTGTTCCAGGTATTCATCAAAAGTGTCTACGTGTCTGCAATGCCAGGCGAGGTTAACAACCTGCGACCTGCGCAGCAGGATGCATTCTTACCACCGTCATTCTGGTGGTTGAAGTAGTTCGAGCGATCAGGTCTGTTAGCTTTCAGGCTTGACTTGGACGCTTTCGGATGAACACCTTTGTTCTTTTGCCACTCCATGAGAGCATGGCGCAACGTGGTGCAGGTAAACATGATCAGTGGCGAGGGTATATGACCGTCCTTGTCGTCAATCTTGGAATTATAAAATCCATCAATATATTTACCGCAGTTATTCGCCCGATGATAGAATTTGATGTAGATCAACCCCAGGATTGCTTCCGCCAGGAAGTACAGTGGACGCTGGCCATTCGTTAGCAGCTTTGGACTCTCTCTGCTTTGGATTTGGACAGCATATACCTCCTTCCACACGCTCTGCTACAGGAAAATGATACTTATTGTCTGCCAGAAGGGAATCAATGAATTCCAAACGCTCTACAGCAGATTCAAAGCGGTGGAGATCATAAAGTTCTACTATGTTGTCAATTGCTGATTGAATTAAATGGGATTGAACCGTATCGACTTGTGCTCGAACCTGGTACTGGTTTAAGCGTGTAATATCCAATGTGGGCTGTTGCTTCAGCATACCTCTTTCAAGATCTCCTTTGTGCGCAGCCTCAAATGCTATGGACCAAATGTTGTTTTGCTGCATAGCGGTGTTCCAGTACTTCTCTATTATCTGCCAGTGTGGGCCTTCAGCTAATGCTTTCACAATGCATCGCGTTGCATAACTGACCATCTCCAAGTTGCTTGCACTCATTAACGGCTGCCTGTTCCAGATGTAGAGCTCCGGGATACTGCCCGTTGCAAATCCATGACGCGTCATGTCTAACCGACCAAATGGATGGATGCCGCGACTACCGGAGACCATTGATCAAGGTGTAGACACCGCCTGTGGTTGCAATTGCCACTGCCTCTGTCTCTGATTTCTTTCTGTAGCTCGCGTTCGAAGTGGATTGGTAATGATTGCGCGGGCTTCCGGATTAGGGAGGGGGGTAGGCAGGATTTCAAGACTGCTGACAGGAGTGGGAGTGGTAGAAATGCCGGATGCTGGGCTGGATACAACGCGACGCGTTGGGTCTGTCAGTGAGGTACCTCCGTGTGCTGGTGTCGTACGACCGCTTGTACCTGGTGTGGCGGTTGGAGTATTTATCGACTGTCGCTGTGTAGCGGACGGGGTGGAATCTTCGCGTTGAGTGATATCAGCAACCCGAGAATTGTTCAGCGAAGATGAGGGGGTGGAGTTTTGACCTTGGATTGAAGAGGCTACAGAACTCCCTCCTCGAGAGGGATCCCTCTCGCCAGCTGGTATGGAAATGCGTCTCTTCGCAGGGGGAAGTGGAGAATTCCCCGAAGGCCCACGCTTTTGACGAGTAGCAGGACTTCTAACATCTCCTACCACTGGAGTCGTGTCAGGGTGAGGGCTTTGGAAGGGCATAGTCCGATATAGATGTTCGACGTTGAGAATGCAGGAACAATGTCCTTTGCATGCATGTGCAACGGCAGGTGAGGTAGACTCCTATTTGAGCTACCAGGGAGGGATTTGACAAGAAAGGGAGGCGCAGTGAAGACCGCGCTAGACTCTAAACAGTGACAATACTCGGGGACGAGATCCCTTGAAAACCATTCAATTATGGAGTCAACTGCCATCAGATGAAACTCAGATCAGACTCAGCATTGATATTCACTGTTACAGCAACGTCTGAAGGTCTATTTGCACCGCTAGAAGGGTGTTTATGCCTTCTTTGCGCGGTTTTCATAGTATTGCACTCGTTCTTGGCACAATACTTCAAACCGTCGACTGTGTATATCTTCAACTTCCCGGCGGAAATCCCCCTTTGGCAGAGCTAAAACCATCGCAAAGCGAACAATAACGTATTCTCTATCCTATGACATCAGTTCAGTGTGCTTTTTCCACCGCTAGGCGTGTTGGTAGCCGTGTTGGATAGTTGCGCAGTTGGGACAAGCTGAGAATGACGCAGTGTGCTCCTAGATGCACGAGGTCTGAGAGGTGAAAGTGGTGTGAGATGCAGAAGCAACTCCCGGCGTTGTAACCTATCCTCACCGCGAGTACTAGATCTCGTCTCGAGGATTCTCATTCATGAGGTGCTTGGTTGTTGTGCAAGATGAAGGCTGGGCCGTTTTGTGTTTGTTAACCAACAAAACGCAGGGTATGAATCAATATTATCATATCTCACAAGTTGAACCAATAAATCGCAGGAACTCGAGTATATATATCTCTTCTTCCCACCTACACCTTGATTCTCTTTTCCTCCCGTATCAAACACACCGCTAGCTACTTGAACTATTTTGACATCATGTGACTGGCATAAAACAACGCCTCTCGTTCCAAAACACACCCGATAACCTACACAACTTTGTATGTTCCCTCTGGGCTTCCCTCTGCTACATGCAACTGTATCCCAATGCTAACGCTTCGGATGTAGATTCATTTTCAACTCACAGTGATGGCACCAAAGGGCAGCCGCACAGGAAAGGGGAAGGCTAGGGCAAAGATGCCGACATCAGTGATATATCGACGACTGTTGTTGGATCGGGACCATATGGCGGGATTCATCCCGGAACACATCCGTGAACTCATATGGATATTCAATGTTTCCGGTGTCAAGGATGAGAGGTCCGCATGGGACCTCTTTTCTGATATGATCTTTCTTGATCCAGTCACGACTCGCCACTTTTCACAATTCCAGCTGATGTGGCCGCACTGCAGGAGCAGGAGTTCGCCTTTTCTGGAGTGGTGGGCTGCCTTCTGCTCATATATGGGGCAAATGTTTGACACAACCCGCAACCAGATGAACAATTGGAGGTGGGACAACCCCCGTGCATTCGGGGATGAAGTCGATCGCTCCAATCCAAAGACAACCATCTCGGAGAAGGTCAAACGCCCCGGCTAGCGTTTCTCTTCGTATGGTAGCGATGATCCCAGGGAAAAGATTGAGCCGCCAAGCTGCCGGCAGTGCCAGCCAGGCTACTTCCTAGTGGTTAGACCACTGAACTGGGATGAGATATTCGAAGAGGATGATGATGATGAAAACTGGGCGGATCCCTGAGCGCCGAGCGGTGGAAGGTGCCATCCTGGCGATGGCAATGACAATGAGGACGGTGAGGGTGAGGACGACAGGCAGGGCGGTGAGAAAGGGACCGGGAATGGGATGGGAACCTAAGATGGGAAGGGGAAAGGGAAGGGGAAGGGGAAGGCAGGGCAGGAAGGGAAAGGGAAGGGGAAAGGAAACTGTAAAGGGAAAGGTATTGTTAAACAAACCCCAGGGGGAGATGATATCTCTTGTGCCGTTGTTTTGCAGTTGCTGAAGGAACTGTATGAGGCAGACTAGGACATGGAGGGCTAACTAGAGCAGGTATATTTAGAGCCGGAAGCATCGCTCGCTGTGTCAATTTCCTCAGATGATGATACTGACTCTACCTAGGAGTCAGACAGCGAATATGACTCACAACATGATTCTGATGTAGATATGCCCATGGAGGATGATGTGGACGCACCGTGCGGCATTGATTTACACGGCGATGTGGATATGGAGAGGGACGGTGACGCTGAAGAGGAGGATGATGAAGAGGAAGATGCAGCGGAGAAGAATGAGGAGGAGGAGAATGAGGATGAGGAGCAGGATGAGGATGAGGATGATGGCAAAGAACCTCAGACGATTGGCCAGGTGGTGATGGTAAATACATCGGCTGATGATGTAGATACCATGGTACACGATGAGCCAATCGTGCTACCTGAGGAAGGCCAGAAGATACGCGAACATACCCCACGGCCACAACCTCCAGCGCCTGCCCCACAGCCAGAAACCCAGGAGCCTCGCTCACGACAACGAACTCCGGAGACTCATCCCCTCGGTGGACTGGAGTCTTAGGGGCTTGTGACCCCGCACAAACCTCGCCCAGCAGTGCCAACTATGCGAGAATCTGAGGCAGCCGGAAACACCTCGGCGGTGAATGTGGATCTGCAGCTGCTCAGCAAATCGGCAGGTGGCGACAGTCTCCCCGATATCACTCTCCCCAATGTCCCTCTCCCCGCTGTCCCTCTCCCCGATGTCACTCTTCCTGGGGCGAGCCCTAATAGCTCGGTAGGCGAGGAGTGAACCAGTCCTCGCGTTGCAGAGGAGGGGATGGTTGTTGCGTTTGGGTTAGGGTCGGGTTCTTGTGTTGTTTGTGTACTTTGGTTTAATCTGTTTATCTCAGGCATTGATTATTACACGCATTGCGAGGTTTTTGAATTGCTCAGCGTTTATTTTCCTTATGGGTTTTGTTTTGGTTTCATTTTATTCATAGTATTATGGGACATCGCACATGCAGCGCTTTTGCAACTCCTGGCGTGTAATGAACCTCCGTGTGATGGTGTTGAGGCTCAATAAATCTCTCAAGTTAGCTGAAAGTAACGTGAGCTTACACCCAGCGGGCTACTCAGGCCCAGCACCAACTTTCGTCCCTTTCTACAGTGTATACTACACTCCTCGCATGTCGTCGACAATGCCAGAGAAGACCCCTTCCCGTCGCCCCGAATTTTCGTGCCGAAAGAATTTCACCTCAGACAGCTGGCGACTTATACTTATCAAATTACACCATCTGCAACACCTTCAAGTTGCACGCCAGCAGAATCAGACTATTCGCAGCGAGTCCCGATGCGTTGAACCCGCTCAGCGTCGTGAATTCAACACTAACAAAGATTCAGTCAAAGGTTTGGACGCATTTACCTACCTCAAACACTTTGAAAACATTGCAGACTCGGAGTCTCAACCACCAGCACCTCCTCTGCCGGGGACGAAAACATACCCTGGCGCCAGCGCTCCATTGAGCGATTACATTGCTGAGCCATCAGAACGCGACGCTCAGTGTTGCCTTGACACGAACCTAGACAATGATCCCTACTACCAGTTTGCGATGTGTGAATTGTACAAACATATCGAGTGTGGGATCAAGAAGAAGGGCATGAAGACGTACTATGACAATGTGCTGAAGGAAGAAAACACCACTCTGCGTTTCCCAAGCTTCAAAAATGGGGATGGCATCCAGAAGCTCGTGGCTAGCATTCCAGATGATCATGCTCTCTGGGAGTGCGAACTACACACTCTCGATGATATGAGATGGAATGACAATCACCAACGCCATATCAAATACTAGAGTTGAGATATCATCAAAAGCATGAGATTGTTGATGCGGCAGCCAGCCTACGCTGAGCATCGCATATAAGCCCCTCCGAGTTACTTCAACAGCAATACGCCACCGAAACGCCTCTATACCGAAATGCACACTGGGGACTGTTGGTGGCAGACCCAGGTAAGGAGATATACTCGAGGATATTCACATCCTAATCGACGTTAAGTAAACCCTCAGAGTTGGCGATACACTGGATCCCTTGATCTCCATGTCCGACAGAACACATCTCTCGAATTTTGCTGGCGACAAGAAAGAGTGGCCTGTATATATGACGATTAGCAATCTATCATCAATGATCCGCCAGTTGCCCTCAACACACAGCATCGTAATAGTCGCAATCCTGCCGATTCCAATCAAGAACCGCAATATTCCTGAGAAGCGGCTGGATGAGAGGCGGCAAACACACCGAGAGTTGCCGAATGAAGTACTCTGGCAGGTACTCCAGCGTCCCACCTGTAAACGAAATCCCAGCGCTGAGAGCAGGTATTACAACGTTCTCTGTGCAGATGGCAACTTCAGGCGTTGCAAACCGGTTTTAGCAGCATGGCTTGCAGATTGCCCAGAGTATAGCTAGGTACATCATCTCGAGCGGCATATCTGTTTTTGGTGCGAGTGTCCAAAGAACAAACTTGGAGATCATGTCCCTCATGACAAGCAACACCCCCAGCGGAATCAAAACCTATAAGGATCACGCAGCGATGCCAACACTGAGGCAGCCGATGCCGAGCTCTCTTCCCTCGATGGTCACTGATGATTCAAAGTGATTTGACATATTCGCTGTATCGTAAGCGACCTCCCGAAGCCCGACCTACTCCATTCAATGCAGATCAGCATGCTCGACCACATTCAGAAGTTGATTTTCGTTTGCATCAAGATGCATGAACAGCTCGACAAGTACAATGCAATCTGCATATCCGTGCCTGCTTACCACGACCTCACACCAAGAAATCAGTCATATGTGGAAGTTTCTCAATGGAATGGGAAGGACATGGAGGAAATGAGTGGGAACCTGGTTGGAGTTGTGACCCAGTCTCTATGAGGCGGAAGCCCTGCTCAGCGTCCCATATCCAATTGCCCAATTGAGTGAACACGGGCATTGTCAGAATTCTATATGTATGTTCGATATAAATCTCACGATGAGGTAACATTGAGCTGCATGCAGGACGCCTTGCATCGTTTTCACACATTCAAAGTTGTTTTCTTGCTCAGCCGAGGCGGCAAAAAGGCAAAGGCCAAAGACAATGCCCTTAGAATGTAACATGTGAAGAAGCGAAAGGTAGACAAGGATACAAATGCCGAAAGTTGGACCCCATCCAAGAAGCGGCGCGAAATGGACGTCTGGCGGGATTATATCAGCCACGAGATAGATGTTTCCAAGGAGTTAGATCCCAACTTCGACTTTCCGAAGATCCACTTGATGTCTCATTGGGTCGAACAGATTTGTCGATACGAAGTCTTGCAGCAGCTTTCTGCCAACGCAATGGAGCTCTGTATTCACCATGGTATTAAGGTTCAAGTTGAGGGTTTAGAAGCTGAACCCATTTGTCAGATGTGTCCATGCACAGGAAGCCAGAGCTGGCGCAGAGGGGACCGATGGAATGACTGGGTGTGGGTAAAGCAATGCCCAGGGAGGTGTTATGGCAAGCAGAATGGGCGTCTCCCATGGCAACTGCAACGACCATTCTGAATGAATCTCCTAAACAACGATGGAGCTTTCGTTGAGTACTGGTTAGCCCTGGCACTCACCGCAATACCTGAAAACTCCGGTAACTTGGATCCTGTCTCACAATGTGTACAAGTGAGAAAAGTACCGGCAGCCGTTGATTTGCCAGGTTCAGGGTGGGAAACATCATCGGCTGCGCTCGCGTGATTCCAGACATAACTATTGGTACTTCGACAGGAGACGGAAGGAACGAGCGATGGATTGTCAATAGCCACATACATCTGGCGACTTGGAACGATATGTATAGTTAGTAAAGTGACAATTGCATTTTGCGCGCAGGTTGAAGGTACGCGAGGAGAGATTATTGCAGCGTCACCCATTGCATTGCAATCCCGATGCAAGCCCGTACCCAATGAACCGATTCCGACATATGCTCACAGTTGGCCACAACGCCAGAGTGTTCGTTTACAATGGGAGACCGCCAGAGTGAGAAGAACCGGTGAAACCATGATTGGAGGGTGATATGCAATGCGACGCATGGTATTGACGCCAGGAGCGGAGTAATCCGCAACCAGGATGTCTCGGACTGCTCTGATGGAGCCCGTCCACACTGATGGAGCCATTACTCCCAGACGGAATTTTTTTTTGCTGATGCACGAAACCTCCAAAACATATTATCACCGCCATGCCTTATGCGGAGAGAAAGGAAGGGTTGACATTAGGTTCAGCTCTGCATAGCACCCGGGCCAGAATGGGAACCGTGTGCATCCACACAATTGAGTGGATCGGCGGGCAGATGGGCAACGCTTGCTTAGACAAGGATTAGCCTGTCATCACTTCATACTACTTCACCTGCTAGCATTCTCACTACCACACTCCACTTCAAAATGCATCTATCACTGAGCCTACAGTTGTACCTGCTACCTGCCACTATTTCTGCAAGTCTACGTTCAAGCGAACCTACAGTTATAGGCAAACTCACGTATCACTACAATGATGTCAAAGCCACCTGGCATTCAGAAACTATTCCTGAGTTAAGATTATGGCACTAGCACTTATGTATATGCATCCTGCCAATATATGGCCCCTGATCCCCAAATCCAACCACCAAGGCAGTCCAGGGAAATATGGAGCACCTCAGATAGTGTTGGCAACAGGTCCGGGTAATCTGGCAGCAGTCCAGGTTTTGATCGGAATACTTGTTCAGTTTGATTCGAGACTGGTCCAAAAACCCGACTCGCTCTGTCTTTACAGGGCTGTTACTTGGACTGGACATAAACCCCTGGTTGTTTGCCCGGGTTTCTCATACAGCAGAGCTAAATTTTCCCAAAGTCAGAACTTTGCCTCCAATTATGTATTTGAGTTTTGATTGTATCACAACAGGATATATATTAAAATGATGCAGTTTTAGATACACTTTCACCTCCCGGTCTCCAATTTGCGATCCAATCAATATTCGTTGAGTCACTTCGAAAAACGCGCAAATTTTGCCATGATTTCACAGCAACTCAACGACTTGTGATCGGATCACACATTGAAGAATGGCAGGTGAAAGACCATCAAAAGCTGCATCTTGTATGTATATATCATAATCTGACATGATCAGAACTGAAATACTTAATCGTTGCCAAAGGTCTGAGTTTGCGAAGATGTGGAACCGTCCATTGAAAAAACCGCAGATTCCGTGATGTTGGGTTTATTGATGAGATAAAACCTGTTTCGAGGGTTCCAGTTCAGTTCCAACCCAGACCCGGAACCAAACCGCCAATTTCAAGCCATTGTTAACTCTGCCTCTAGATTTGTTCATTCAAAGCTCCTCCGGATATAGACATTCCAAACCATTATCAACAAATCTGGTGCAACCATGATGATTGACTCTCCAGCACCCATTGAGATCTGGGAAGAAGCATTCAACAACACAGATTGCCTCCACCAGAGATATCCAAGTGAAGGCCACCCAGGAGAGAGCACTATCAAGGTACCAACGTCTGTCACACACATGCACCCAATGGCCATACGATCACTGATTCACAAGCACACTACAAAGCAATTTGAAGTTGTACATTCAGGCTGTGGCACCCCATGTGAAATCTGGCCTCCACATGCTCACAAAAAGAATGCCATCACCAAGCGAATGATACGGTCAAGGACTGTGCAATGATGATATATTCACAATCACCCAACATCAGCAAAATGTAAAATAGTTGGAAAGTCACAACTGAACAACTCAGCAACTCTGAACAGCCACACTGATCCTTCCAGATGCTCCCAGATGCTCCCAGATGGACTGAGTGCAAAATGATGAGCTCTCAGGTTCTCCAAGACTACTTTACCGGTGCTCCTCAATGTTCCGGAAGTTGTGGAACAGAATAGAAGAATATTCTGAAGAATCTATAGTTTTCTTCGAAATGATACAACATCAAACAATGAGAATATGCAAATTTTGGAGCAATTGGGAGTATTGGCCGCGTCTCGAAGACTATTCCAGTGCATCTCAAACCCAGAGGCATACTCTTTGGAAGTGATTATTATACTGTTTATTTCAAATAGTACATTTCAATTAACTAACTATCTTCCTCCTGCACACCTTGATTCAGACATTGTAACTTGATATACAGTCCAGTAGGTAGCTAAATCCACATGATTATTTACAAGCAACACACAATCGATCCTATCTGATGCGTTATTCTCTTGCCAAAAATGAGCCGGTCCAACAATTGTTCGGACATGGACATTATGGATCATATCATTCTGTTTGACAACCCGGCTGAACCTGTCGGCACAATCAGCCCAACCATGCTGATCTTTGTACTTTGTTGGAATCACCAATGCATATACTTGAACTTGAAGACGTAATATCCATTGTGGAGTCTTCTTGCACTGTATAGGAAAGGTTGATGATATCACTTTCCGACGGGCAGGCTGTCCTGAAATTGGAGGATCTGACTTGGTGCAGTCCAGCTAAAGTATATTTCAGGAAAAGAAGGAACTAGGAGTTGGAAGGTGTAATCGAGGTCACTTTCCATATATTGGACCCAGATATTATGAGATTCAGGCTTGATCCCTTGGATGGCATCAGTAAATTGTACCTTGCAATCAAATCCCAGATGCTTTATAGATGTAAGGCAGTGAAATGGTTGACGGTAGTATGACAGCCTATTCTGAAGTGTAACAAATATACTCTCAAGGAGTACATTCGGATCGTATCCGAACACCAATCCACTACCTTAGTGTCCCCAGTCCTCTTCAATGTGTGTACAGAATTGCCGTCCAAAGTTGGGAATTCAAACATCTTCTGATGCAACTCTGACTGAGGTTAATTTGGTACTTCTGCACACTCCATGGACATGAGTCTCTCTCAAATGATGTACCAGTGGTGACACAGGGCGGAGAAATGCCTACTTCGGACAATACTGAAGGCGTAAGAGATGGGGATTGCGAGAATTTCGCCGTGTATCAGCAGCGGATAGTGTATTGGAAACTTTTGCGGAGTAGATATCGTACCAGCCTTGCAGGGCAAGCTATGAGAGTGTCTTCTCCAAAAAGTCAAGACTGGTAGACCGGTCATTTGGCTTGAGCATCTGTCAAATGTGATTGACTTTGTTGGTAGATCGATATGCCTCGTTCACATTGCCAATTTGTAGCCGTTCAGAAATATCGCTGGTGAAATTGTCGCCAGAACCCAGTCGCCCAATTGACTCTGATATATGGCTCACACGATGCTTCTTCAGATATCCGAGATGGATCACACACTGTTCGATGGTTTTCCAGAGCTCCTGAAGGCCGATTTCCTCCCACCCAGCCTCAAATTGGATCAAGCGGATGCACAATTACTTCTAGAACCGCATCTGCTCATTCGATGTGATACCATAAATCTCTCTCTCCAGAGGACTCACAATGTGGTCTGTATCAGCGATACCCCAGGTGGTGGCTTCAGTCTCAGCATCAGATAGACGGACCTGAAATTGCACACGCTGGTCAGTGGTCATGTTTACTGCCCCATAAACCTCTTCTTCGGCAACAGTCTTCATTTTAGCAAGTTTTTTGGGGAATGTGCTCCGCGACCAGTTGCCTTAGTCATGACTTCTTGTAACAGTTGTGGCTCATTTTGTTGGATGATTTTATTGAAAAGCATGTGTTTGAACGGTGTCATCTGATGGATTTCGCGCTCCAATCGCTCGATTGCCTTCTCGTGATTTGCGTCTAACCATTTGGTTGCCGCCTGTCGGGTTCTTTTCAGGCACACCAGAAATTGGTTTCGCTTTGATGTAGTAACCTCTTCAGCTCCGTACACAAGGAATTCCATTGCAGCATGGATTTTATGAATCTTTTGTTCTCGCAACTGATGGGATTCGGTGGCCAACTGTTCAGACACTTTGGCCTATGCAGACTTCGACATTTTCTGTTCTCGAAAGGCACCCTTCTTCTTGTAAACTCACCTTGGTGCATCATCTAGTACTGTGAGTAATAGGTCAGAGTGATTTCGTTGGCTGACAAGTAGAGAGCATTCACATAATGCCAGCACTGCTTCCATTACCATTTCATCAGAGGCTGTTTCCACCAGAGTTTTCCCATCATCCTTGGAGCAGTCAAGAATTGGAGCACAATTCACTGCCAGTGTTCCGATCATGCCCCTGATTTCTTTGCGCTGCCAAGAGCTGCTTTTCATCGAATAGAATGGTTGGGTGAAGTGCTTGAGGAGCGGAAATTGTGCTACTGATGTGAATCGATTGACAAATTGATTCTTGACATTTCTCGCATTCAGGTATTTGAGCGGCCAGTGCAATAAGTCTTCAACTAAGCCCAGCAGCAGCGGATGCAATTCATCAGGCTGCCAAAGCTGATAGACATTGCACAGAAGAAATGGCCAGAACTGGTTGCAGATTGGATGAATACGAAGAGCTTGCAGAACATCAATATTTGTTTGGTCCAGCAGCTCTGAGTAAACATGCTGATCTCCTGAGTTATCGAGTACTCGACAAGTTCAATGCCCCGTCGGCGCATCTTTAGGAATTTCACACATCAGGCATAAGCCACCTGAGACTTGAGCAATCATGACTCGTTCTGGAAAATCCCTGACCCAGGCCGCCAAAAGAGCAAAACATTGTCTCTGGTATCCATCAGCACAATTTGATTTCACGCCAGGACAAGTACTATCAAGATTCCGGAGTGGGGACGGCACTGTTCCGACTGTGGAATGCCATGCCTGATCTGTATTATTAGCAGTTTTTGGGGGACATGGAATCGGCCCAACCAGAATCCAGGCACGCTTTTTACTTATCCTGCGGATATCTTTTCAAATATTTCCACTGGAGAGATACAGCGGTGGGCATGCTGATCGCCCAAAAAATTGGTCAAGTGACTCTTGTTGGATGCTCAGATCACTGGCACAATCGTCACTCTTGTAGGAAGCTGGTATTGCATATCCCACTACGAGTTGCCGGTGTTCATCTCTCTGTATATTTGGTGACTTTCCGAGACTGCGAGGCACACCTGTTTGAAATCGAGGTGCATGTGAAATCGGAGATGTGCCAAAAGGTACGGAATACATTTGAAAATATCCCTACTGTATAATGTTTGGAACATATGTGAATGATCTTCCATCCAACTATCATCGGCGAGCCCAAAATCGATTCCAGAGAGAAGCTTCACAGAGCATCTGCAGATCGAAATGATTCAATTTGGATGTTGTCCAGTCCACGCCTCAGATGCTGATCGATCCACCTTTTCATGTGTTGGTTAAATGATTGAGCCTGTTGAAAGTCGTGTGCTGACTGACAAGAATACCATGGATTTCATTGTTCTGAGTACTTTTGATGCTTGTTGTACAATCCAGTAGCTTTGCCATATGGTTTCCCCCCCCGCATTGTCCACTGCAACTAACTGCCCATGAGCCCGCGTCTTTGAAGAATCAGGGGTACATTTCAAATGAGTCTTCTTGGGGTCTATTGTTTCTTCGTCGGGAGTCTGTTGAGGTGGTGGCACACCAGGTAAATTGCTTATGCGTGAATTATTAGTTGACTAGATTATCGATGGCCATCTAGGTGCACCAACTGAAGTCAAACCATGATGACTTGAATCAATCCCATCCTGCACGTGGTAACATCCCATGCAGTTATAGCCCTTCATTCATCGATATTGGGTGGTATTGTCTACAGTGAGCTACAAGTCGGTTCTCATGCAATAATTTCTGATTATAGATAAAGCACTTAACATATTTCCGGGGAGTGTTGGCCATATCCGACAAATGGTCACTCAACACATATTTGGATGCATTTTCATGATGCTTCTTCAGGGTGTAATTTAGAGCCTCAGGGATATTGGGTTAGTGTGTGACATTCACAGCCACATCGCGCCCCGCCAAATGCGGGGGAGGGGTATAGTACAATCACCATACGCTCAGTTTTCTTCATAAACCAGGTAACCAATATCATATCCCACACTATAATAATGCACTTCGTCTGCTGAACATCGTTCACACAGAAGACAAGGTGTCTTTTGTCAGCACTGAATTCACTACCATGGGCCGTATATTATGTCATTGTGGCAATGTGAGTTATTCATGTGCTCGAGCCTCTGAGCACATCAGCAAAAAACATTTCTGTCTGGGCGGAATGGCTCCGTCAGAGTGGATGCGCTCCGACAGACATGTCAGAGACACCCCGATGGCAGACGAATCCCCGCCGGGCACTAATATGATACGTCGCGTTGCATATTGCCCTCCGATCGCGATTTCGCCGTTTCTTCTCCCTCTCTCGGTATCCTATTGTAAATGGACACTGTGGCGTTGTGGCCAACTGTGACCATACGTCGGAATTGGTTCGTTGGGTACATCAGCAAAATGCAAATCAGTCGGGAAGCCACACGCAGCGTTCCATAAGCACAAGGCATTTCGTCTGTCATATTCGTCTTTGTTACAGTCACAACATTCGCTACCTCATAATATGGCATGCATTATTTAAGTATCTCTATATATATACAGACGGTCAATCTGGCCAAAGATGGTAGTCGAGCATAATTGGAGGTTCAAGCTCGAGGAGCCTAGGAAGAAAGTGAGACGATACAATACTACCCGGCCATGAGAATCCACCCAATTGCGTCGATCCAGATGAGATGAAAATGAGATGAGATGATGTCTATCTACCCCGGGGTCTCCCGAATAGGTACTCCCTGTCGCTCAGTCCACCTCCATTACGCCTGTATCTCCGTACACCCACCGTCGCTCATTAACGATCTACTTGGAGGCCGTGATCGAGCGAGTTTGGAGTTGCACTTGGAGGCCGAGATCGAGTGAACTTAGAGATGCACTTGGAGGCCGTGATAGAGCGAGATTGGAGATGAACTGCGAGGCCATGATCGAGCGAGTTTGGAGATGCACCTGGAGGCCGAGATCGAGTGAACTCAGAGATGCACTTGGAGGCCGTGATAGAGCGAGTTTGGAGATGCACTGGGAGGCCATGATCGAGCGAGTTTGGAGATGCACTTCGAGGCCGAGATCGAGTGAACTTAGAGATGCACTTGGAGGCCGTGATAGAGCCAGTTTGGAGATGCACTGGGAGGACGTGATCGAGCGAGTTTGGAGATGCTCTTTGAGGCCGTGATCGAGCGAGGTTGGAGATGCAATTGGAGACCAAGATTGAGTGAACTCAGAGATGCACTGGGAGGCCGTGATTGAGCGAGTTTGGAGATGCACTTGCAGGCTATGATCGAGCGGGATTTGAGGAGTACTTGGGAGCGGTCGATTTGGAGGGAGGCGCGACAGCAGCTGAGACTCTGGCTGGGAGCGGGAAACTGGCTGGGAGCGGGATACTGTCGATGTTGGGATGATGCTGTATTTGATGTATGCTGTACTCGGTGTTAAGTCATGATCATAGCATGGAGAGATAGAGATGGATGACTTAACTTCGTGTTCTTAGGTGATGATAGAGTTGTGAACAAGAAACAGAGAGATCAGAGGAGATGGGGGAAATCATCATGAGAAACAGGGACTTGAGAGAATTTCGTGTGCGAGTCAATTTACCATCCCCGATACGGCAGGTACGAGTCCCAATCCGGCGGGTAATAACACCAAAACGAGGTCTTCTAAACCCAATCAGGCAAGTTGTACCCCTCATTTCTCAGGTCCGCTCGTATCCTCCATATCGTTCTCATCTTCATCCCTCATCTCTCTCTTTCTCGTCCACAACTCTACCATCTTTGCAAGAACACAAAGTTAAGTCATCCCTCTCGATCTCTCCACTCCACCATCATGACTTAACACCGAGTGCAGCATACGCCGAGTGCAGCATACGCCGAGTGCAGCATACACCGAGTACAGCATACACCTCAGATTGTCTGTCGTCCCTTCCTTCTCACGATTTCATAAGAGCCCATTCCCACGGTTTCGAGTCAACTAACCGATGAATAGAGTCTCAGCACCTGGCGCGCCTCCCATCGACCGCCTGTAGATCGACCACCTCCAAGTACTTCTCTAATCTCCCTCGATCATAGCCTGCTGCAAGTGCATCTCTAAACTCGCTCGATCACAGCTCGGAGTGCATCTCTGAGTTCACTAGATCTCGGCCTCCACGTGCATGTCCAGACTCGCTCGATCATGGCATCCCAGTGCATCTCGGAGTTCACTCAATCTCGGTATCCAATTGCATCTCCAACCTCGCTCGATCACGGCCGCTAAGAGCATCTCCACACTCGCTCGATCACGGCCTCCCAGTGCATCTTCAAACTCGCTCTATCACGGCCTCCAAGTGCATCTTTGAGTTCACTCGATCTCGGCCTCCAAGTGCATCTCCACACCCGGTCGATCACGGGCTCAAAGTGGATCTCCCAACTCGATCGATCACGGCATCCAAGAACATCGTTAATGAGCGACAGCGGGTGTACGGAGATACAGGGGTAACGGAGGTGGACTGAGGGATGGGGAGTACATTTTCGTAGTCATCTTCAGGCACACCTCGAATTGCTGACAATCACCGCGTGCTGCCAGTCCAGATATACCGTGTGTAGATAGTAGGTAGCTATATAGATACATTGATACATAGATGAGAATACAAACTGAATGCATAAGTTTTGAAAATCGTTGAACGATTAGTAGCTATGATTTAACATCCCCAGGCGTTGTGTAGATGGCCTCAGCATAACTGCAACCCCTGCGAAGAGTGAAACACACGTGTCCTTCTGATGGTGTGTAAACCTCACCACAAAGTAAAGGAGTACGTAGGCAATGCGACACATCGCCTGGGCGATGGGTAACGTGGAATTCTCCGTCAGAGGGTATGAGGTTCCGTCAGAGCCGTCAGAGCCGTCCGGAACACCTGGGTGTTTCTGACGGAAACTAGAGTTGTTGCTGATGCAGCTGAACATGTACGTAGATCATTTTATTGCAATGAATAGGTGATTTTCTTAACTTGCTGCATGCCCATGCAGTAATCATCAAGAACTGATGGGCTGGTAGGATGGTCGGTTCAATAACGTTCCTTGACTGTAGCATCGATCCTCGAGAGACCAATGAGTTCAGACATGGCGCTCAATAGCAAGCGTCAATGTTGCTGCTGAACTCACAGACCTCAAATTGAATGAGGTTGCAAGGTCGTACATGGACAACATTTGTGTAATATCCCTAGTCGTGCTAACCTTCATACTGGATATAGTTCTTGTTGGGTTCTGGAGATATCACATCATATCCCTTCTATGACGGTTAAAGTCATGGAAGCACATGACAGTGAGCATCTATCAAATATCCTAGTATATGAATTGCAGCATATAACAAAGAAAGACGGGATGTTTGACTAAGGTTTCTTTTTCTCAAGCACGGGGTAGGTTTCATGGATCAACGGTGTATTGTAACACCACAGTTCGTTACAACAGAATGGAAGATAAGAAGTCCTTCATTCCGCCGAAGGTCACTGCTACCTGGTACATACTCAACCATACTCCAATTTATTCTACATCACATCGCGCATCTATAGTAGTTGACCACCATCGATGTTCACGGAAGATGGGGACAAAGGGATCTCCACCGAAGACAGCGAATATGGCTCCACCGAGTGGCCTATGTGGCTTGCAACCGCACCATCACGACACTTCAGGAACCTCGGATAATGGTTCACAACCTCCCACCGCCAGTGACAGTCGATCTGGGAAACACGCCAATCAATATCATCTGCCGCATGGGTATGGTTACCCAACTTCACAGCAGCTATTTCCACGCACTCCGCAGTTTTATCACGATTCTCCATTCAACATGACACACAACAGTTCGCAACCAACCACTTGCGTACGCAACTGATATCCAGGCTATAGGCCACAGTGGGAAGGATCTGACCTCCAACAAGGCAATTCTGGTGAGTCTCAATGTTTCCCAAGCAGCGGTTCCAAGGACAAGGGCCGTCATCTCCTGTTGCACCGAGACTGCCTCTAAGACCGCCGGGAAACAATCCAGTCAAACCGGCAACATCATCCAGCTCTAGTCTTTCACCTGGACCTCCTTCCAGCGAACCGGAGAGTCCTCCCATTAGGCTCCCAACGGAATGATTCCTGCCACCTGCGGAACCACGTTATGCAGATGTCGCAGAGATTCCGGACTTGCCCCCATTGCCAGATATTGCCTACGATAAAACTGATTCAGATGCTGAAAGCGACGATTTGTCGGACATGGGTGGTGCGGAGGGTAAACCCCCAGTCAGCCTCAAGGAAACTGAATTCTCCGTGAAGCAATTTGCCAAAAGGATGGGGCAGGCCAACTATAGTGCATTCAACAAGTGGAAGAAAGTATTGGTGGCTGTGTTCCTCAAGAAAAAGCATCAGTGTATAATCCAGTGGCAGAACCGTTTCATTCAGCTTAGAGATGGACCCCTGCACAGGGTGACAGTGGTGGCACATTTTTTGTAGACATTCAAGACCAGGTTGCATATCGATAATTTCGATCATGCCAAATTGATTTGTCAGCAGAGGTTGGAGATGTTGTGCAAGAAATGTGCAAGTGAAATTCAGATGGCGAGGAAAAAGGGAAGGCGAGGCAACAAGTGACTGGCGACGGATTTGGGAGAGCGACCAAGGTAAAAGGTGAGAAGTAACCTATCAGAATGGCCAAATACAACGTTCTTGGTTGTGATTCACCGGATGTCTAATGGCAATGATTTCGTTCTATCTCCAAACCAACTCTAAGCCGCGTATACCGATGTGAGGCACTGGGAGGAGTTGATTGATTTCATCAACAAGAACGGATGCCCGCAAGAGCCATACATTCTAACATTGAGGTTCAAGTACACCTTCGCGCAGGACGAATTGGATGAAGAGTATATGGGATTATATTCAACTGCGCAAATGATATTGGATCCCATATCTGGCCAGTTTTTGTACAACTGTTGCCTTTCAAATGCTTTCAAGTCGAAACTTGGATACAATCCGAAAATCTTTTTGCTTGAAATGAAGTGAGCTCTAGGGGAACAGATTGCCGAGCACATAATTAGTCCGGTAAAGGTAATCCCTGCTAGCTGTGTTAAGCCTAGATGTTTGCAACTGCTCATTATTATTCATAGACTTTGGACAGTTCTGAAGAGGGTGGAAGAAAGGAGGGAGAGGAGGATCATGCGCAAGAGAATGATACTTGTATTAATGTAAGTTCTGATTGAAACAATAGAATTGATTGTATTGCATCCATATATATTCGTTCCAATGGTTGCTTGTCTGTGCAATACCTAACATCGCGATGAGTTTCAGGAGCACCGGAATATGAGCCCATCTGCCCAGATCACATCCGAGCAACTCAACGAGATCATTGAGACCGAAAAGAATGCAGACAAATGTGCAAGGGAAATTCAGGAGCAAGTGGAGGATGGTGAGCAGGATCTCGATGCAGCAAATACTAGGTCAGGATTGATTACGGTTGTCAGTACAATCAACAACGAATTTGCACACGGGTGTCTTGATGAGGCAGTAAGGCTACTGTATCCTCATTTTATTCGTCAATCAACAGATGAACGGGTTCCAGTCCACAAGTATTCAATTCCTGGCCTGCCCAGAACTAAGTTTCCGGCGCACCAGGTTTGGGCCCCCTGGTTCATTGTGAGGAGGTGGGTTTGGGATGCTGATATGTGAGGAGCACTGGTGGCAGATGAAATTGGTCATGGAAAGACTTTCACCTCAGTTGCAGCACCAATGCTTTGCAAATTGGTGACTGAGAAAGTTGTAATGGGGTTGCCACTGTCCATTTTATGGGGGAATACCGTTGAAAATTGGGTGATTTTGACGCACAATGACTTTCCCAGCATTGTAGGTGAAGACCGGGAGTGGTATCTGCTGCATAGATTGTTTTCTGTGCACCACTGTCTGTCGGAGATACTGACAACACCACTTCGTGGCCATCCAGCACGTGTATCAGCCCTTGAACCAACCTTGTTGGTTACAATGCCGGGAGTGGCAGAGACCTTTAAGACTGTCATCGACAAGATGACACACGCAACTGAAGTCAATCTGGGCAACTTGTTGCACCTGGAGAATACGAGTCTCACCCATGAGGATGTGAATACCGGTATTGATGAGCCGGAAAACCGATGGAATATCCAACATTTGTCATATGATACCTTAACATCCATAGCGAAACCATCAAGTATCGGCCAACGCTCATACTGTGCATGGAGTATTGCGATTTTTGATGAGTCCCTTCAGTAGATGACGCAACACAGCCTGGGTTGGCACATTGCGATGATTGCGAAAATTGGATTCAAACTTCAAGTCACAGCTACACCAGGATTCCATTCACTCTATGACTGGTGTTATCAGACAATGTGGCTGTTTTCAAGTGTGCCTGACAATGCAGAGGATGATACTGTGATGCAACAGCATGGTGCAGATGCATTGTATTCCGCAGGGAAGAGTTTGATGCATGCTATCCAGAGTGAAGACAAACAAGCTCAACACGGTGTGGCACACCGGATGATTCAGATCGCAAAGCCTTGGACGATATGGAGGTGGTGGGGATTGAAAGTTGCCAATGGAAAACCACTAGTGCAGATCCAGAAGCACAATGGGCACCTCATCGATCTCAAGTGGACTGAGGACGAGCAAGCAGAAGTTAAGGCCCCATTGGAGCGATACACTTCACATGGCACTTCGGGAGCCTGTAAGGTTCATCGATGGCGTGCTGCATCATTTTCGTCAGTGTTGGGTGACAGGTTGGATTGCAACAACGTTTCTACACAACAGAACGAAGAATGGACACACAATACTTGGCTGGATTTGCCGATTTTCCGATGGCTGAGAGAAACATTTCTGCCATTGGTTCCCAAAGGACCTGGAGAGTTTCCAGAACCTGACAAAGATGACCAATCAAGAGAGGCGCTCCTTCCGAAACAAGATAGGCCCGATGATGCTCTCCCCAGTGCAACTCCAACACAAAAAGCGGTGCCATTTTGTCCTCTTCCTGGCCAAGTCCGTCATTTGAAGTGGTGGCTAAAGAAGTACTTTGCAGATCATGTGGATATTTTCCATATGTATGCAGACATGGGCAATGATGAATGCACAGAAATGCAGCTCAAATTGCAGGATTCACACAATCCCTGTGTATTCGTGATGACACCCAAAGTGGGCGGGACCTGTCTAAATCTCACTGCAGCACACCATGCGGTGATAACTCAAATGTTCTGGGTATTGAACAAGCATCGGCAGGCATTTGCACAAGTTGTCCGGTTAGGGCAAAACAAAGTAGCACACACATGGTTACTGAATATGGGTCCTGGTGGCTATGATAACTACACGAGTGATCTCCATCCACTCTCTGGAGAGGCTGAAATGAAGATCCTCCACAACTTGATGAGTCGACCGAACATCATGACACCAAGTATTTGCCGGATTCTGTAGTCTCGTGAGGACCATACACAGCGGCCGATAGAGAATGATAACAATTTTCAGTCAGATGGGCTATCATCTTAGATTGTTAAGAACCCTTCATCAAGGTATTCCTCTTTACTCATTCAACCAACGTAATCTTCTTGACAGATACCAATAGTCAAAAGGTCATTTGTAAGGCACACTATACTGCATAAATGAAACCTCTCTCTCTGCCATTTTAAAGGGAATTAAAGTTCTGATGTTGGAGTTGTGTTGTCTTCACACAGAAATTGCTTGAGTGGGATTTCAGTGGCATTCTTGATTATTACTATTAGATTACATTAGCGTTCCTGATTGTTATTATTACTGACTAATAAGGGATGAAGTCAACCGATAAGCTGAATTACAAGTTCCCGGGCTGGCCTATCTTAGAATAAATGGCCTGGGTCAAATTTGGAGAATAATGTAACACAGGGCTTCGAATCATTCTTCAGTAGTGATTTTGCGGTGCACTGGAAACCTGTGGCCACGGTCATATATCGAAGTGAAAAGAGTGAACAATGTACAATTCAACCACTTTCAGGTACACAGGAGAATCCTGGCCATATGCCATACGTCCCAAATCTCACTTACATAGATCGAGCACAGCAGATTTGGCAATCCAATTTGGCAACAAAGTATGTCATGGCGATATTGAATAGCTGTGTGGGAATATGAGACACCAACTTGGCTGATCCCGGGCAAAGCTGCAGCTTTTGCTGCCATTTGAATCAAGTGAATGTGCAATTGAGAATTATCCGCATATGATTTGAGTCGTGTTATGACAGATCAAGCACTGCTGATTAACCAATCCAATTTGGCAAGGAGACTGTCTAGGCAATATTGAGTACTTTGGTCAGAATTTGAGACACGGCTCGCTTATTTGTGGCATTCCCAGATCTGTTGCTGGAATATGCTCAAAGTGCAGGTGCACCGGAGAGTCCTGGGCACATATCGTCATGATTGTCACTGCATAATTGCCAATCCTATTCCGCAATCAACACAGTCTACCTGATTATTGAGTTCCTCTGTCAGAATATGAGACATGGGCTCACTTATTCATGGCAAAGCTGCACCTTGTGCAGGAATATCATATTCGTTCGGGTACACCTCAGATTGGCATCCTACAGCGTGGGAGACTGCAACACAGCTCGGGTATTCATGGCGAAGCTTCACCATTGGCTGCTGGGTATGTCTTTGCCTATGATTTGGCCAATGCTTCAAGTTCATGCACAACTGAGATCTGCAATCCAGTCCAAAATGATGTTCTTGGATATTTATGACGTGAACTTTGGCAAGCTGCGACTGATTGTGAAGGTCACTTTCCAGGTCACGCATGCTTCAGCTGTGACAATAAGTCTTTGAAGCGCATGTTCCGCACTTCATACTGCACTTTTTGTTTTTGTTTGCTTCATTCTCATCATCTTTTCGTCGGCTTGAATCAGTGGATGCTGTGCACACAGGTTGTCATCTCTCAAGACACTGCACATTTAGATGCAGGCGGCTCATCCCACTCGCCCCCTGCTGATATATTGATCTATCCTTGATTGGTATGTGAATGCCGCCACTAAGATGCCATGAACCGTTAGCTCCATGTCAACTGTTCCTTGCAGGAAGGTAGCCCTGCATAACTAAACCATAGATGCATAGACCTGGCCAATTATCAACCTCACTTAACTCGATATTGCCTAGTAGTATGTTTGGACCTCCTCTTCCAAATCCTAAAATAGCTTCTGCATCATCAAGCTCTGTTGAAAGAGCGGCAGCGTGAGAGTGAGAATCTCAAAAGACAGATGCTGCTCAGCGACTCTACAAGATGGCCGGCAACTCCCGCTCACTCATGTACTACACTTACTCAAAGAGGCATATGTTCTCAACGCGTTGAATGCAGACTCAAGACTATTCTGACTAAATGTATGTTTGGGCCGCCAAAACTCGTATCTGAAAATAGATTATGTGAACCGATTTTCATCATGAGAGAAGTTTGAAGAGAGCGAGTCATGAAAGCTTGAGTGAAGAAAAGACAACGTGTAACGGCGGCACGTGACCAGGGCCGGGTAACGGCCATTCTTTATAGTCGGCTCGCCACGAGCCTTAGATCTCTAGCGATAATCTTACCTATACATCTACATCTACTATCACTCGTATCCACGTTTGCAACCGTATTCCTATAATTGCCATACGTATACCTATGAGGCCGGACGCAGGCATACGTCCCCTTACACTATTATCGCTTTTTCAGTAAACGGATACGTTTCGCTCACGGGATTACGAGTTGACGAGTTTTACCCCTTTTTCCGACACGCGACACAATGGAGTCAACAATTCAGAATACCGCCTTCAAAATGAGATATCGAAGCATCATTACTGCGAAGCACGAAGTGTTGACCGTTCCATCATTCAATTGAGCCCCTGATGGCAGCGGAGTGAGACCACAGACCAATTGGCGCACAAGGCGCGTCACCGGCAATGAAGACGATTATTATCCCGACTGCAGGACACCACCCAGTCTCACCGACAAACATCGCATACGATCGATCCAGATGAGTTCAAGACGACATCAATTACTTCCAATGGCTGCAATCGACCACCGGACAGTGGAGAAGTCGCGATTGCACCCCTGAAGGCGTCAATTCACGGCGGAAACCTAGAGAGCTCAGAGACCAATTGGCGCACAAGGCGCGTCACCGACATTGAAGACGATGATCACGAGTACAAGACCATTCCTACGAGTCAATTGAGCGCGATCACCAGTCCAAGCACCTACAATCGACGGAGTAAACTTACCCCTGAATGCGGCCATATTGACAAATCAAGCGCCAACGATCCTTTGACACTCAGCAAGCAAAAACTATTGGCGGCGCAGGCACTAATGGCGACTATGGACGAAAATGTTAAGTCAATATCTATGCGGCACTGAAACACCGGATTCGGCAAACATAGTTCACGAAGTCAAAATACCAGACAGAAATGGCGAGATGCAACGCGTACGGGCTCTTATCGACTGCGGCGCAACCAGCATCTGTATGACACCGAGGCTTTCAAGTGACTCGGGATATCACATCAGGGGGCACTCATCACCACCCTCGCCATGACCGGAGGTGTGATGCAACATGCAAAGGACACCGGAAGACGCGGATCACAGTCTAGTACTTGGACTATCTCGCACCGGTATACAAATCAGACGTGCTAGTCATGCCAATGAGTGCATACGATTTAGTACGTGGCTTACCATGGTTCCACACACAAAATCTTGACATCGACTGGGCTCGATTGACTTCCCTGCGATCACCGAGCGCGAGTGGAGTGGAGGAAATGACACCGATGACTACGGCAGTGGCATCGAAGGTCTCACAAGCTGATAATGATAACCATAATGTCAATGACCAGCTTCTGGGGCGCGGTCCGGGTATACAGACACTTGGAGCAACCGCATTCGACGA
>Ga0307515_10001024_pt1 | contig 63787 bp, 65 predicted proteins | sample 17_EM_MG_FD_194513 | JGI IMG/M metagenome (GOLD analysis project Ga0307515, IMG submission 194513) | Populus trichocarpa ectomycorrhiza microbial communities from riparian zone in the Pacific Northwest, United States - 17_EM | ecosystem: Host-associated > Plants > Roots > Unclassified | place... | reverse complement strand
AAACCGTAGAACAGAAGCTTAAAGCTTTATACGAACTCCAAACCATCCACACCAAAATTGACAGAATACGCCAGGTACGTGGCGAACTGCCAATGGAAGTTGCCGATCTGGAAGATGATGTTGCAGGCCTTGAAACCCGCATACAGAAAATCAAATATGAGCTGGATGATGTAGAGGATGAGATTGTAACCCGCAAAAACCTGATCAAAGATGCTCAGGCCAACATCAAAAAATACGAAGCGCAACTTAACGAAGTTAAGAACAACCGCGAGTATGATGCCATATCAAAAGAAATTGAGATACAAGGATTAGATATACAGGTAAGTGAGAAGAAGATAAGGGAGTATGGTTTCGAGATAACTTCAAAAACCCAGGTATACGAAAAAGCCCTTGCCGATCTGGAAGCACGCAAGAACGATCTGGATGCAAAAAAAGATGAGTTAGGTGTAATTACTGCCGAAACTGAAAAAGAAGAGAACGACCTTGTTGCCCAGGCAGAAAAAGCTATCCCGAACATCGAAGAGCGCTTATTTACAGCTTATACCCGTTTGCGCCAAAATGCAAAAAATGGTTTAGCAGTAGTAACCATTCAGCGCGATTCATGCTCTGGCTGTTTTAACCAGATCCCGCCTCAACGCCAGTCGGATATCCGTCAACGCAAAAAGATCATCGTTTGCGAGCATTGCGGACGTATCCTGGTTGATGAGCAGATGGCCTTAGAAGCCGAAACTGTATAAGCAAACCACTTATAAAATTAATATAAAAGGCATCTTCAGGGTGCCTTTTTTTGTTGACTGAGTTTTTATGCGAAGATCAAGGCTCCTTTATTTTATACTCCTTACAGCCACCATAATTACAGGCCTGCTTTCCCGGCATTTTAAAAGCATCCCCCTGTTTATTGGCGATATCCTTTGGGCGCTAATGGTTTATTTTATAGTGAGCTTCCTGCTTATCAATAAGCCTATAAAATTCGTAGTTACTGCAAGTTTATTGTTTTGCTTCGCGATAGAGTTTAGCCAGCTTTATAAAGCGCCCTGGATAAATGATTTGAGGCATACCCTGTTTGGCAGGCTTGTTTTAGGCGCAGGCTTTTTATGGAGCGATTTGTTGTGTTATGTGGCTGGTATGGGGATAGGATGTATCATTGACTTTTACATGCTTAAAAAAGATGCAAAATAGCTTAAAACATACTCGTCTGTTTGCCCTTCCTCGGCACAAATAAGCTATAGTCATACTCTGGCATTTCCCTGCCATCCAAAAATCGGTTACAGGCCATCCTGAACATCTGGTGGATAGATTCGGCTACCTTTCCTTCACCGCTCATGCGCCTGCCAAAGTCGCTATCATTCAGGTTGCCGTCGTGGCAGGAGCGAATCATGTTCAACACCTTTTCGGCACGATTGGGGAAAGCTTTATAGATCCAGTCGCTAAATAATTCGGCAATACTCCCGTTAAGGCGCACTATGGTAAAGCCGGCGGCCAAAGCGCCCCTATCGGCTGCAGCCTTGATAATGTTAGGTACTTCATTGCTATTCAGCCCCGGAATAATAGGCGCTGCCATTACCCGTACCGGAATGCCTTTTTCTGATAGCTTTTGAACAACAGCCAGCCTTCCGGTCGCGGTAACCGTTCTTGGTTCCAGTTTTTGGCGAAGTTGTTCATCAAGCGAAGTAATTGATACGTTAACATGTACCAGGTTCATGGCGGCCAACTCGGTCAAAATATCCAGGTCGCGCAGTACCAGGTTGTTTTTGGTGATGATGGCTACCGGGTTTTTATATTTCAGGAAAACCTCCAGCAACCGCCGGGTAATTTGCAAATCGCGTTCAATGGGCTGGTAACAATCGGTATTGCCCGATAGCAGGATGCATACCGGTTTATAATTCTTTCTATTAAAATATTGCTCGAGCAACTCCGGGGCATTGCGCTTTACGATAATTTTGCGTTCAAAATCAAGGCCGGCGCTAAAGCCATAGTACTCATGCGTGTTGCGGGCATAGCAGTAAATACAACCATGCTCGCAGCCCTGGTAGGGGTTTATAGAGTACATGTGGCTTAAATCGGGGCTATTTGATTCGCTTACAATTTTTTTAGGGGTTTCTTCAAAAAGTTGCGTGGCGCTGTTTTCAAGCATGGGCTCGTCAAGCCCTTCCATATGGTCGGCCACATATTTGCTTTTCAAAAATTTGTTGTGGGTGTTAACCTGTGCCCCTCTGCCCTTAAAAAAAACGGGGTTGTCCTCATGCGCCATAGGGCAAATTTGCTAAATTAATTAGCAAATTACAAATCTATCAACTTGTTTTTAATGCTGTATAAAACCAGCCCCACCCGGCTTTTTATCTGTAGTTTTTCAAACAGATGATCGCGGAAACTATCAACTGTACGCACGCTGATATTCATGGTATCGGCAATCTCCTTGTAGGTAAGTTCGGTGCTTGTAAGGCGTAGAAACTCAATTTCGCGGGGGTTTAGCTGCACCTGGGCTTCCTTATCAATATTGAAATTATTTAACAGGTGGCGGGTAACAAAATCCGGGTAAAACAGGTCGCCTTCGCTTACTTTGATCAGCGCACGTTCAAACTCGTCCGGCTCGGCATCCTTCAGCAAATATCCTTTTACGCCAGCCCTTACCATTAATAATACCTTCTCGGCATCTTCAAACATAGACAGGATAATGATGCGGATAGATGGATGGTATTTGCGAAGCCATTGTGCGGTGGATATACCATCCATCACAGGCATATTAATATCAAGCAAAATAATATCAGGAACAAGGCCTGAATCGATACTTCGTATTAACTCTTGCCCGTGCGCGGCTTCAAATAGTATATTATAGCCGCCAAAGCTATCAATGAGCGCTGCAATGCCACTCCTGAAAAGGCGATGATCATCTACCAGGGCTATTTGAATGGGTTTCGTTAGCATAATTTTCTTCAACCAGGGGATTAAGTGATAACTTAATAGTACAGCCTTGTTTGAGCGAACTGGTTATAACAGCCTCTGCCCCAATCAACCCCGCCCTATTTTTCATGTTACGCAATCCCGATCCGCTCTTGTCGGTCAGCAATTCGGGTTGGAAACCTGCGCCATCATCTTCGATGGTCAAATTAAACATTTGTGCATTATAATACAAACCGATTTTAATGTTTGCTGCATCCGCATGTTTCAACGCGTTATTAAGCGCCTCCTGGAATATCCTGAACAATACCAGTTCGCGCTGCTCGCCAAGGGTATAAATTTCGCCCTCAACGTTTAAGTCCATATTAATAAGGCCGCTTTTGTTTACCCTTATCGCTTCCAGTTCCAACGTTTTTACCAGGCCTAAGGAGTTGATATGTTCAAAGCTTAAACTTTTTGAAAGGTTACGTAAATCTGTGATGGTTTGCGCTATAAGTTCGCGACTGTCGTTCAACTTTACTTTTTCCTCGCCGCCGAGCTTGTTGGCCAGCAGGCCCATATTGAGTTTTACAAATGATAGTACCTGTGTAATGTTATCATGCATCTCGCGACTAACATAGTTCAGGGTTTCCTCCTGTATCTCTATTCGGGTTTTTAGCAATTCCTGCTTAAATGACGATTTCAACTCGGCCTTTTCCATGGCATTTTTATTTTGCTTTTTTTGAAACATCAATAAAAAACCGACCATAAAAAAACCAAGCAACAGCAGTAACGCTGTACCAGCTATAATTATAAGGATAACTTCTTCGTCTTTGAAAAGCATAAAAAGGCAGTAGTTAAAGGAGGATTGAGCAATAGTTTTTAATTTCCCGACTGCTCAATTGCAAGGATAAGAAAATAGCGGCTATTTTCATATTATATATAGCTCAAAAGTCCGGCGAAAAAGACTTACGACATTTACGGGTTGGCTTTCATTTCTGACCGTTGTAAAGATAACTTTGTTGCTTTAGAAGAACAGAAAAAGGCATATAATAACAAAGTATAAAGCATCAAATTAGCAAGGCCAAGTATAACGCGGGTTAGTATAAGAAATGAGTAATTGCTTTTGTATGCCATTAGGCTAAAACAAGAATAATAAAATGTTTTTGCAAGAAAATAAAAAAGCAAACCTGTAGCGACTAAAAAAGCAGGATGCCGTAATAGAACAATTTGCCCCTCTTTGTCCAAGAGTTTATAATAATAAATTCCTATCAACAAGAGAACAAATAGCGACTGAATCACCATAGCCAATGTATTTAGCTTCCAAAATCCTTGAATAAAAAGATTATCTATGATGGTTATTACTATAACAATGCATGCGTATTTATACACGGTGCTTTTATAACGTCGGTTTTTTTCGAGCGAAGTAAAAAAATAAGTGTAAATTATAAACTCAAATAGCTCCTCGAAGTTTGCCAGCCAGGCGTTGGTATGATTAAATCTTATGCACTTCTTTTATATAAGAACCTCTTATCCTGCGATATGATAAAATAAGCGAACATCGTAAAATCCAATATATTCGCTAAATTATTGCACCATGCATTGCTATGGTTAATGGTTAGCAGATTAAAAAAGTCTGCGGTTACATATGCTGTTATCAAAGCAAGATATGGCAGAAAAGGCTTAAAACTATCATCGAATGATTTATAAGCGTAAAAGCAGGCTGCAAGTGTTAAAGGGAGAGAAAGAATGTAAAGATTAAATAACAGCATTCAATATTGCTTTTAATAGATGCTAAGATAGTAGTATATTAATATCCAGTTTAACCTACCGAAATTGTGCTAAATCAGTTAAAAATAACAATAGCGATTTGAACATCAAAACCCATCTACCCCGCCTCAATCGTGGCAACAATGTTAACGATAACTTTAATTCATTGTTTGATTTCATATATGGTATAAAAGCCATTTGAGATTGGGAGCAAGCGACTTATATGCGTATATACAGAAGAAAAAGGTTATAAATAACGATACAAAATAAATGCGATATAGTATATTTACGTGCTTTGTTGAATGTAGGTCCCACTGCAAAAATGGAGCAAAAATTTGTTAATTAAGGCTGCGGTTTAGACACTTAATAAACGCCATTAGTTTTTGATTTTGAAAAATGCTGATGTAGCCGGGATTGATCCATTTGTCGTTTTTAACTTATTTCTTCGTGCACAGAAAAACGCATACATCAACATGAAATTAAGTAACAGGTTGGATAGGCCAGGAATGGTAGCTGCAAGAATGTAGAAATCATAGTTATTTTTATATGCCATATAACTAAAACATGTGTACAAAAAGAATTTCCCAAGAAAGTAAAAGAGCAAACCGGTTACTATTAAAAAGGGAGGATGTTTTATCAGTTCTAAACCCTTTTCTGCTTTATCAAGTGTTCTGTAGTAATAATTGACCACTAAAGTAATTATGAACAACGACTGTAATACCATTGTAATCGTGTTCATTTTCCAAAACCCTTGTAAAACTACCATATTGATAACGCCGAAAAGTAATATTATCCCAAAACACACATAGGCTTTTCGTTTATGAAATCGGCGGTCTGAAAGCGATAGCAAGAAGCGGGTGTATAATATGAACTCTATTATCTCCTCAAAATTAGTAGCAGAAGCATTAGTGTGGTTAATTATAAGCCAATCGAATTCACTTGCGGTTTCAAACAAGATACAAAACAAAATGAATGGCAAAAGCCATTTAAAATTTGCGTCGAGATATTTATAGGCGTATAAGCAGAAAACTGCTGTTACAAATAATGAAGCGTAATACGTATGATACAAAAATAACATGAGGAGCGCTAAGTAATAATATATTTAGCATCGATAAACTAATTCTCATTTGTAGAATCGTTTATAGTGCCCGTATTCCCTTTCGAAGAACATAAGAAAGCGTATGCCAAAAGGCCGTTTAATAACAGGTTTGAAATCCCGGGAATACTCGTCGCAACGATATAAAAATGGTAATTATTCTTATATATCATATAACTAAAGCAAGCATAGAACAACGTATTTGATAGGAAGAAAAAAAGCAGACCTGTTGCAGCTAAAAATGGTGGATGTTTTAAAAGGTTTAAATGCTCATCGGCCTCTTCAAATAGTGAGCGATAATAAATACATATTAACACCACGAGAAATAAACCCTGCAGTACTATTGCAATGGTAGCACGTTTGAAAAATCCTTGTATATATATAATATCAATCAAAGAAAGCAACATTGGTATTATCGCCAATTTATAAACAGCCTTTCTATATAGTTCACTGTTTACAAGCGAGGCTAAAAACCATGTAAAAAGCACAAGCTCCAGTAAGCCCTCCAGGTTATTGCACCAGGCATTACTTTTTTCCAGCAGCATTAAACCAAAATAATTAGCCGCTTCGTAAATAATTACAAAAGCAAAGTACGGCAGGAACCATTTAAAGTTCCTATCAAGATTCTTGTAAGCATAAAGGCAAAAAGCAAAAGTTATAGGGAGCGAGACTAAGTAAAAATTATATAGCATTCAATATTTACGTTCATTAAGTTTTAGTTCCTTACAAAAATCTGCATAAATATTGAATGTTAGATTAGTCAATTAAAAATCAGGGACACTCAGGCGGGCAATTCTTCCCTTGATTTACAGGATCTAACCCATCGGCGAGCGCCACCCCTTCTGAAAGAGCATCGGCGTGCACGTCGTCCTTGTTTACCGTCCCTGCAAAAACCACGGTTGTTTGGCCAGGTGAGGTAGGGTGTGTTTCATCATAACTGGCCAAATGTACCCGCACGCCGGTAGCATGTGCCGGTAATTTGTTTACAAAATCTTTAAATGCGCCGATATCAAACCAAACAGATTTTGTATCATTAATACCATGTGTTTTGTCGATAACGTTTTTACGGGTGGCGTGGTAGTGGTCTACCATTTTCTTTGCTTCGGTTAAATCAATTTTCTTCATGTTAATAAGGGGGTTTTTAGTTAGGGTTATACGTGTTTAAACCGCATTGGGTTATTATAAACAATTATAATTTATTTAAATTATAATTCAGCAGCCGGCGATATTTTAATAATATTTTCTAATCTTTTCCGGTTATTCGAGAGTCAAGATGTGCAGGAAGAGTTAGCTAATACCCACCAATAAATTCAGGCGACGCAATGGGTATACGGCCGGAATATAATTCAAAAAATAGCTGAGATATTAACCCTCGTTCGAGTCGTCTAATAAAAAAACAAAAAGCTCTTTGGGGCCGTGTGCGCCAAGTACCAGGGTCTTCTCAATATCGGCAGTGCGGCTGGGGCCGGTTACATTGGTGATCATGGAGGGCAGGCGGTTGCCGTATTTATTTTTTAACAGTTTAAACCCATCTTTAATATCCATTACCATTTGCGATGTATAAGCCAGCACAATGTGTACCGGCGGATAGATACTTAAGCGCCGGCCGGCCATATTGCCGTTAGATAACAATATACTGCCATTACGGGCTATTAAAGCCTCGCACAGGGTAAAACCAACCTCGGCCAGTTCAAAGTCTTTATCGGTTTCGTAAAAGGGGTATTCAAAGCGGGCAAGTACCTCCTGCAGGCCGGGCTCCCAGCAGTATATTTTATGCCAGTTGCGTTCTTCGGCCAGGGTAAGCAGGGTTTCTATAAATTGCACCTCGTCTTCACAAAAAATAAACTGGCCGTTAACGGCGGTAAATTGCTCGGCAAAAACAACTTCAGGTATTTCATCATCAGTTGCGTAAAGCGGCAGGTCTTCCAGTTGGGGGTATGGGTTGTCCCTTTTCTCCAATAGTGCCTTGCGGATCTTTTTAAGCAGTTTTTCTTTTGATGTGGTAATATCCCTCATAGTACAAAAAGGAAAGCCACCAGCTAAGCTGATGGCTTTTTTATATAGTATTTAATTAAAACTTCGGATCCGGCTCATCCATCCTTGATAACTCAGGATTGATCACATTCTCGGGTATCGCATTATTATCAGGTACCAAAGTTGGTTCGCCGTTTACAAACTTATCATAGGCGGTACGGTGCTCAAAAGGGCGTTTGCCCAAAAGCTCTTCCAGGTCGGCCTGGAACAATACTTCTTTCTCCAATAGCTTTTTTGCAACTTTTTCTAATCCGTCGCGGTGTTTAATCAGCAACTCTTTTGTTTTGGCGTATACATCCTCAACCAGGCTTCTTACTTCCGAGTCAATGAGGTTTGCGGTAACGTCAGAGTATGGTTTGCTAAACTGGTTTTCGCCTTGCGGATCGTAAAACGATACGTTACCAACTTTACCGTTCATACCATATATTTTTACCATGCCATAAGCCAGGCGGGTAATGCGTTCCAAATCGCTCAGGGCACCCGTGGTGATTTTGCCGAAGGTAATATCTTCGGCAACACGGCCTCCCATTGATAATATCATATCATCAATCAACTCTTCTTTAGCAACCAGGAACCTTTCGTTTGGCAAGTACTGGGCATATCCTAAAGCCGCAACACCACGCGGCACGATAGAAACTTTAACCAACGGATCGGTATGCTCTAAAAACCATCCGGCTATAGCATGGCCGGCTTCGTGGTAAGCTACCACGCGTTTTTCTTCGGGCGAAATCAGCGTGTTCTTTTTCTCCAAACCACCAATTACACGGTCAACCGCATCCTGAAAATCAGACATGTCAACCGCCTCTTTGTTTTTACGGGCCGCTATAAGGGCAGCCTCGTTACAAACGTTGGCAATTTCGGCACCTGCAAAACCAGGGGTTTGTGCCGATAATTTTTTGGCATCAACATCATCAGATAATTTAAGCGGCTTCAAGTGAACTTTAAAGATCTGCTCACGGCCATTCAAATCGGGTTTATCAATAGATACCTGCCTGTCAAAACGTCCGGGACGTAATAAGGCCGAATCCAATACATCGGGGCGGTTGGTTGCGGCAAGGATAATGATACCCGAATCGGTACCAAAACCATCCATCTCAACCAACAACTGGTTCAATGTATTTTCGCGTTCGTCATTACCACCAACAATATTGTTTTTACCACGGGCGCGGCCAATGGCATCAATCTCGTCAATAAATATAATACATGGCGCTTTATCTTTTGCCTGGCGGAACAAGTCGCGCACACGTGATGCACCTACACCCACAAACATCTCCACAAAGTCAGATCCTGAAAGGGAGAAGAAGGGAACATGAGCTTCGCCGGCAACGGCTTTTGCCAATAAAGTTTTACCCGTACCCGGCGAACCTACAAGCAATGCGCCTTTAGGAATTTTACCACCCAGGTTGGTGTATTTTTTAGGATTTTTTAGGAAATCTACAATCTCCATCACCTCTTGCTTGGCTTCTTCTAAACCGGCAACATCATTAAATGTAACGGTTACCTGTGCCTCTTTATCAAACAAGGTTGCTTTTGATTTGCCGATATTGAATATCTGGCCACCCGGGCCACCGCCCGAACCACCACTCATACGGCGCATAATAAATATCCACACTGCTGCAAATAATATCACCATAATTACACCCTGTACAAGCCAGTTTGATAAAAAGCTTTCGCGGCCCTGTTGCAATTCAAGCGAAACATCACTTAAAGATGGGTCGGCAGCTTGTGCTGCAGCAATTGATTTTTTCAAGCTCTCGAAAGAGTCATCGGTAAAAGTATACTGGGGGCCGCTGCTTCCTGCAAACATGTGTTGCTCTTTACCAAGGGCAGTATATTCTGGCTTGGTATCAAGGCTTTGTTTTTTAATATATACTTCCCCAATGATCAAATCGCCGCTTTTATAAGCTATAATTTTTTCAACATCATGCTGTTTAAGCATCTTGGTTTCAAAGTCCTGGTAGGTTATCCGTTTACCCGTATCGTTGCTTAACAAGGTTGTTGCAAGCAGGAACGCTAAAACAATGATGCCATAAATCCACATAATATTAAACTTAGGTGGCTTAGGCGGCGTTTTTTTATTCAGGATCTTCCTGATCGGTTTCGGACTTTCTGATTTATTATCGTTATCTTTCATCTCTTTGTTACGAGCTCAAACTTACTATCTATAATTTAAAAAACAAGGTTATTACCATGACGCTATTGCAAGCCTTTATGTGACTATCGCTTAAGCGCTTTTGTAATATTTTATTTCGGCATCACCCCACAATTCTTCTACGCCATAAAATTCACGCTTGTCTGTCCGGAAAACGTGAATCACAACATCCACATAATCAAGCAGTATCCACTCGCCATATTCCAAACCTTCTTTGCGCCAGGGCTCGGTTTGGGTTGCCTTAAAAATTTCATCTTCAATGCTGTTGGCTATCGCTTTTACCTGCGTGGTCGAGTCGGCATGGCAAACTACAAAGTAATCTGTTACCGAACTATTTAGGTTACGAAGGTCTAACCTTACAATTTCATTACCTTTTTTTTCCTGGATACCATGTATCGCAAGTTCAGAAATATAGGTTGATTGCCCTACCTTTTTATTTTTTACCATCAAAAAGAATTAGTTTTGAACGTTTTTTGGTTAAAAATTATTACACTTTGCAAAATAACATATTTTCGGCATTATTTGTTGGTCAAAATTTAGTAACAATTAAAGAAGTTGATTCAACCAACACTTACCTTAAAACATTACTGTCAAATTCCAAGCCATTGCCCGAAGGTACAGCCATTATGGCAGAAAGCCAATTTGCCGGCCGGGGCCAGCAACAAAACAAATGGCATAGCGAGCCGGGCAAAAACCTAACTTTCAGCATTTTGCTAACCCCCTCATTTTTACCAGTTTTACAACAGTTTGACCTTACGCGGGTGATAAGCCTGGGGGTAATTGAGGCTCTTAATCCGCTACTGGGCGACCGCTTAAAAATAAAATGGCCAAACGACATTTATTATGACGACCACAAACTTGGCGGTATTTTGATTGAAACACACCTGCAGGGCGACAGGATAAAAGATGCCATTATTGGCATAGGCCTTAACATAAACCAGGAGTATTTTGAGGCGGGCGCCGGCAATGCCATATCTGTAAAGCAGATATTACAAAAGGATTATGATTTACGAGCTTTATTATTAGAAATTTGCGGGCATATTGAAGGATACTATCTTAAGCTTAAAGCCGGTAAATTTTTGTTTGTAAGGAACGCTTATTTAAACCGACTATACTGGTTAAACGAAGCAAGGGATTTTCGGTCAGATGGTGAAACGTTTAGGGGAACCATTGTTGGGGTGAAAGATGAAGGCCTACTGGTAGTTGAACATAATAATTTTGGCACCCGTGAGTTTAGCTTAAAACAAATTGAATTTTTAAATAAATAATACATGAAAAAGTTATTGTTAATGATGGTGGCGCTGGTTATTTACGCTGGGGCCTATGCGCAAATTGAAACACCGGTACGCTGGGCATACGCCGCAAAAAAGCTGAACAGCAAAGAAGCCGTTGTATATTTAAAGGCAACCATACAACCGGGCTGGCACATTTATTCGCTTAATGTTGGCGATGGCGGCCCGATAGCTACTTCGTTTGTGTTTTCAAAATCGAAAGATTTTGCCCCGGTTGGCAAAACCACCGAACCAAAACCACTATCTAAATACGAGGAATCATTCAAAATGAACGTTACTTATTTTGAAAAAGAGGTTGTTTTTTCGCAAAAAGTTAGCTTAAAATCGGCAACAGCAACAGCGGTTACAGGAAAACTTACTTATATGACCTGTAACGATAAAAAATGCCTTCCACCAGATGATGTAGATTTCACCATTCCTTTAGGCAAATAATTACCAGGGAATAAAAAGATGAACCTATTTAAAAAGATCAACTGGTTACCAACGTTAATAGCTGTAGTAACCATGCTTATTATATTTGGCTTAAACGCGCCAAAACCGGTTTACGCAGCGCAAAAAAGCGGCAAAGATACAGTAGCGGCTCCCGCCGATATACAATTTACCGATATACCTACCGCAGCCGATAGTATTGCCATACGTAAAAAGGCGGCAATGCAGGATGCAGAAAAACTTTCGCAACAAGTGGCAGCGGCAGCAAAACAATCGGTAGTTGCTGCCAAACAAGCGGCTCATTCAAAACCCGAGGCGCCAAAAACACTTTGGCAAATATTTATAGAGGGTCTTATTGGTGGCTTTACCGCTGTAATACTCCCTTGTATTTATCCGTTATTGCCATTAACCGTTAGCTTTTTTACTAAAAAGAGCGGCAGCCGCAGTAAAGCAATTATGCAATCCTCTATTTACGGGGTATCTATCATTGTAATATACGTAACACTTGGATTATTAATCTCTATAATTTTTGGCTCAAGCGCCCTCAATCAGCTGGCTACAAATGGCATATTCAATATGTTTTTCTTCCTGCTGCTTATTGTTTTTGGTATATCATTCCTGGGCGCATTTGAAATTACATTGCCAAGTTCACTGGCCAACAAGCTCGACGAAAATGCCGACAAGGGTGGCCTTGCAGGCATCTTTTTTATGGCATCTACCCTGGTGGTTGTTTCGTTTTCATGTACCGGGCCTATTATAGGCACACTGCTGGTAGATGCCGCCTCAAAAGGCGACAGGCTTGGGCCGGCAATGGGGATGTTTGGCTTTTCTTTAGCGCTGGCATTGCCGTTTACTATTTTTGCTTTGTTCCCCTCTGCTTTAAAAAGCTTACCGAAATCGGGCGGGTGGCTAAACAGTGTGAAGGTAGTTTTGGGCTTCCTTGAACTCGCTTTCGCCCTAAAGTTCCTATCAAATGTTGACCTGGCCTATCATTGGCATTGGTTTGACAGGGAAGTGTTTTTATCGCTTTGGATAGCCATTGGTATAATGGTAGGGCTATACTTGTTAGGCAAAATTAAATTTTCGCATGATAGCGATGCGCCATACCTCTCTATCCCGAGGGTGTTTTTATCAATAATTGTATTTGCATTCGTTGTTTATATGATCCCGGGTTTATGGGGCGCCCCGCTCAAATCTATCGGGGCCTTTTTACCACCAATAGGCACGCAGGACTTTGATCTGTCGCCAATACCGGGAGGTGCTACTTCCACAACATCAAAACAAGATGGCAAAGAGCGAAAATATGCTGCAAATTATTCGGCGCTTACGATAAGAGGTTTGGCCCCCTGGTTTGATTACGACCAGGCTTTGCAGGTTTCAAAAGAACTGCACAAACCAATACTGATTGATTTTACAGGCTTTGCCTGCGTTAACTGCCGAAACATGGAAGCCAACGTATGGTCGGACCCGGTGGTATTTAGTAAACTGCAGAACGACTTTGTTCTTTTACAACTTGTGGTAGATGATAAAGCGGCCTTAGATATTAAAGATCAGTACACATCAACTTACAGTTTTAAAAAGATAACCAATATTGGCGATAAGTGGAGCGAACTGGAGGCGAGCCGTTTCAACTCAAATTCGCAGCCATTATATGTGATGCTTGATAGCGATGGCAAGGAAATGACCGATAAAAAAGGAACTGTTTTGCCACACTATAATGCCGACTACCATATTGACCGTTACATCAAATTTTTAGATAGTGGTATAGCCGCTTATAAAAAGTGATACAGCGTTAAAAAATTAAGTGTAAATTCGCGGCAACTTTTAAAAGTTTGCCGCGTTTTTTGGTTACGGGGTTGTTTAAAAGCCACTAATTAAATTATTCAATTTTTTAAGGTAGGGCAAACAGGCCATATCAGGATAAAAAATGACGCAGATTAAAAAAATAGGACTTTATACTTCGGGCGGAGATTCGCCGGGCATGAACGCTGCCATCAGGGCGGTTGTACGTACGGCTATATATTATGGTATCGAGGTGATGGGCATTCGCCGTGGTTATGAAGGCATGACCAAGGGCGATTTTGTACCCATGAACCGCAAATCGGTTTCAAACATTATTCAACGCGGCGGTACTATACTAAAAACCGCACGCTGCGATAACTTCCGCACGCCCGAAGGCCGCCAGCAGGCATATGACCATCTTAAAAAGAATAACATTGATGCCCTTGTAGGTATTGGTGGCGATGGTACATTTACCGGGGCCAAGGTTTTTGGTGCCGAATATGATGTGCCCATCATTGGCCTGCCAGGCACTATTGATAACGATTTAATGGGTACCGATTTTACCATAGGTTATGATACTGCCATTAATACGGTTGTTGAGGCTGTAGATAAAATTCGCGACACTGCAGAATCACATGACCGCCTTTTTATAGTTGAGGTAATGGGTCGCGACTCGGGCCTGATCGCTTTACGTACAGGCATTGCCGCAGGAGCGGAAGCTATACTTATCCCCGAACATAAAGGTGGCATGGAAGGCTTATTTAACCGCCTTGAGCACGGCCGTAAAGATAAAACATCGCGTATTGTAATTGTTGCCGAAGGCGAAGAAGCCGGTGGCGCATTTGAGGTTGGGCGCCTGGTACAGGAGCGTTTCCCTAATTATGATACCCGTATATCTATATTGGGCCACATCCAACGTGGTGGCGCGCCAAGCTGTATGGATAGGGTATTGGCCAGCCGGGTGGGCGCAGCCGCTGTTGAAGCTTTAAGAGACGGCCACCGCAACGAGATGATAGGCATCATCCACAACGAAATTGCCTATACACCGTTTGAGCACGCCATTAAACATCATGTAGAGATTAATCCCAACCTGTTGAAACTGGTTGAGATTTTATCGATGTAATTTCTACTGAAACAGACATATTATATAGAGACATAACAATTTGTGTCTCTATATATCTAAAAACCGCAAAACCTGGTCATGTTAGCAAAGCGTGCTTTTGCTTTGTATCCCTTAAAAATTCGTCAGGCTTTCTTTTTCAAACTGCTCATCAACTGATCGTACAGATCATCGCTGTCGGTTTCACGCGGTTTAAGTTTTTTAACCGTAGCCCGTTTACCTTTTGATTTGGCCTTGATAATTTTCAGCAATTCGTCGTTGTATTCATCTTTGAATTTAGATACGTCAAAATCCTCGGCATATTGGTTAATAAGGGCAAGGCCAACGTCAAGTTCTTTTTTACTTACGGTTACATCTTTGGCTATATCCAGGTCTTCGGCACTGCGTATTTCCTGCGCAAAACGAATGCGGGTAACTACCAGCGCATGATCAACCGGGTGTACAATGCACAGGCTTTCGGTACTGCGCAGTACAAAGCGCGCCAGCCCCGCTTTTTTTGATTGGATGAGGGCTTTCAGCAAAAGGGAATAAGCCTTGTTGCTTTTGGTATCCGGCTCGGTATAGTAGGATGTTTCGTAAAACATAGGGTTTACGTCGGCAATATCCACAAAGCTTTCAATCTCGATGATTTTACTTTTTTCGGGGGCGGCATCCTCAAAATCCTGATCCTCTACAATCACATAATCGTCATTGGCCAGTTTGTAGCCCTTCACAATTTTATCGTAGGGTACTTCCTTATGCGTTTTCTCGTTTACCCGCTGATACCTGATGCGTGAATGATCGCGGCTATCCAGCATATCCAAATCAAGCGAACTTGTTTGCACTGCCGAATACAGCTTAACCGGGATGCTAACCAATCCAAAACCAATTGAACCTTTCCAGATAGATCTCATGTCAAAATATTTATCGTTTGCCTGCTATTACCATATGATGTAACCACCATAAACCCAAACGGTTTTTAAATAATTGACTTACAGGCATAGGTCGAAAAAAACAAAACAAATCCTCCTGGTTTTTCATTACCCCGGTATTCAAGGCCCAACAATAGTTCATTATACCTGTTACATATTAAACTATCTGCCCGTCATTACAGTCATACAAACAAAAATAACCATACACATTACATCATGAAGAAGCTATTCATCATTGCCACCCTGCTAACATTTACTTACGGAGCCTTTGCGCAGGCTGTTGACTTGCGCCGCAAAATAGAAGTTACCGGCACCGCCGAGCAGGAAGTTACCCCCGATATCATCAACGTTACCATATCGCTACAGGAATATATGGATGGTAAAAAACACATCCAGATCTCGGACCTGGAAGACCAGCTTGAAAAAGCTGTTAAAGATGCGGGTATACCTGCCGCTGATTTTACCGTAAATAATGTATCGGCCTGGAACAATACCTTCCAGAAAAAGAAACAGCCCGATTTTTTAGCCGGCAAACAATATGGGCTACGGATAAAAGACCTGAACAAATTTAACCAGATTGTATCTAAAATAGACCCCAAGGGCATTCAGTCAACCAATATCGACAGCTACGACTATTCAAAAATAAACGAGCTGAAAAACGAGCTGAAACTTAAAGCCCTGCTTTCGGCACGCGATAAGGCTTCATTTTTATTAAGCGGACTTGGTAACAAACTGGGCGACGTGCTTAACATCACGGAGAGTGATAATAGCAGCTTCCCTCAGCCACGCCAATACAACACTATGATGTATAAAGCTGCCGTTGCCGATGCACCTCAATCCGACATCGACTTTAAAAAGATCAAGATCAGTCTGCAGATAAATGCAGTATTTGAGATAAAGTAGCCCCCTGAAGGGGGAGTTTTTTGATTGATAAAATAAATAAAAGGTCATCCTACGTTTTGGGGATGGCCTTTTCATTTTTCTGCCCATGAAATGGCTACATCATATATTGTTGCCGCTGATATTTCGTCCCCCCGGTTACAAATCTGCCCTATAGTACGTTATCTTAGTATTATTAATTAACAACCATTAAACTTTACACAAATGAAAAAGCTATTTATCCTTGCCCTTCTGCTCCCGTTTACCTGCCAGGTATTTGCACAGGCAACCGATGCGCGTCGCACAATTGTAGTTACCGGCACGGCCGAAGCCGAAGTGACGCCCGATATTCTTAATGTATCTATTTCGTTGCAGGAATATATGGATGGTAAAAAACATGTGTCAATTTCTACGCTCGAGGCCGAACTTGAAAATGCTGTAAAAAACGCCGGCATCCCCAAAGAAGATTTCACCATTGATGATGTTGCAGGATGGAACTATTATTACCAAAAGAAAAAGGCTCCCGATTTTATGGCCGGCAAGCAATATCGCATCCGGGTGCATAACCTGGATAAATACAACCAGATCCTTGCCGCATTAAATCCCAAAGGTGTTTCATCAACCGAGGTACAAAGCTATGAGTATTCGAAAAGGGTTGAATTAAAACGCGAACTCAAGATCAACGCCCTTATCGCCGCGCGGGATAAGGCAACCTATATGCTTGATGCTTTAGGCGAGAAATTAGGCCGACCGGTTACTATCGACGAAACAGAACCAATCCCCAGCTATTTTAGCAGCCCCTCATCAATATACGCTAACAGCACCATGCGAACCAACGCTGCACCCGCCGAATCAGACATCAACTATAAAAAGATAAAGTTAAGCTTCCAGGTAAGAGCTGTGTTCGAGATAAAGTAATCTACCAGCCTTCTCAAACATTCTAACCGCTTTTCCTGTTACCCCTAAAAAAGCACAAAATTATGCAATGGTTTGGCAGGGGCGAAAGCGATAATGTAGAAGATCAGCGTGGCAGCGGCGGTGGTCGCGGTATAGCAATTGGCGGCGGAATACTGGGCCTTATTGGGGCCGTAATTTATATGTTTACGGGAATAAACCCATCGCAGCTGCTTAACCAGGGTAGCAGCGACCAGCAACAGCAAACCGAACAACAAAATCCCAATGCACCGGAAGACAACGGCAAAAAATTTGTGCGTGTAGTACTTAAGGATACCGAAGACATTTGGGGCAAACTATTTAGCGATATGGGCCGGCAGTACCAGGATCCTAAGTTGGTTTTATTTACCGATTATGTGCAATCGGCCTGCGGTAATGCCAGCTCGGCTACCGGGCCGTTTTACTGCCCCGGCGATGCCAAAGTATATATCGATTTGAGTTTTTACGACGAACTTAAAACACGTTTTGGCGCCGGCGGCGACTTTGCCAATGCGTACGTGATAGCGCACGAAGTTGGGCACCATGTGCAAAACCTGCTGGGTGTAAGTGCAAAAATGGACCAGGCCCGCAGCCGGATGAGCCAACGCGAATACAACAAACTATCGGTAAAGCTGGAGCTGCAGGCCGATTTTTATGCCGGTGTTTGGGCTCATTATGAGCAAAGCATCAACAAAGTAATTAACGAAAAAGATATAGAAGACGCCCTGAACGCCGCCAACGCCATTGGCGACGACCGTTTGCAAAAACAAAGCCAGGGACATGTGGAACCCGACAGCTTTACCCACGGCTCCAGCGCCCAGCGCGTTTACTGGTTTAAAAAAGGTTATGAAACCGGCGATGTAAAACAAGGCAACACGTTTGCCGATGACAGGTACGCTTTTCTGGCTAATTAGTCACTTCGCTGCGCGGTCATTTGCTGCGCGTCATTGGTCATTAGTGTGTCGCTTACAATCTTCTAATTGGATTGTCATTTACTATTGTTAAATATTGCGTAATAGCAGTTCTGCCACTTCCTCGCCCACCAGGCTCCCCATTGCTATGCCCATGCCGTTACAGCGTACCGCGCAGAAAACATGGGGCTGTATCGCTTTCACTATCGGGCTTAGTTGTTCGCCGAAACCCATGATGCCGCTCCACCAGTAATCAATCTCTGTTTTTTGATCGGGGAGGATAACTTCGGCCAAATAGGATAAGAGTTTTTCCTTAACCTCATCTGTATGCCCAAACTCCCAGGTTTCTTCGGCTTTATAATTCAGGTTGCGGCCACCGCCAAACAGCACACGGTTATCAATGTTCCTAAAATAATAGTACCCCTCATTAAAATGATAGGTACCCTTTAGTTTTAAACCATCTATAGGTTTTGTTAGCAATACCTGGCCCCTGCCGGGCACCACATCCAATTCCGGATACAACTGGCTGGCAAATGCATTTGTTGCCAGTATTACCTTGCCTGCCTTAAAGGCACCCTGTGTAGTTTGCAGCCTAACGCAAGCGGCCTCGTGCTCAATTGCCGATACCTGCACATTATTTAAAACCAACACCCCCAGTTCATACACTTTATACAATAAAGTCCGCATCATTTTACCGGTGTCAATTTGGCCTTCAAAGCGGTTGTAAATTATGCCGGCTACATTATTAAAGCCAAAATCTGCAATTTTTTCATTCGCAACTGCATAAATGTCAGTGGTCCCGATAATGGGATGCAATAATTTATTCAGATGATCAACCTGATCCAAAGCTATGCCTGCAGCCCGGGCTTCATCAATCATAAACAACTCATGGCCGCCGTGTTGATGGTAATCAATATTCTTATCGCCAAGGTTTTGCCGCAGGCGCTGCAGGCCGCGCCATTTATAATCAACCAAATGCATGGCCTCTGCTTCTGATGATCGGTTTATTACCTCAATTTGCTCGCTAACTGTGCCAAAACAGGCAAAACCAGCGTTTTTAGTACTGGCACCGCTTGGTAAAAAGCCCCGCTCAAGCACCAGTACTTTAAGCAATGGCTGCTGATTTTTTAAATGCAGGGCGGCACTTAAGCCCACCAGGCCGCTGCCAATGATAATTACATCGGCGTTATCAATAAAAGAAGTTCGCTCCCAATAGGAAAACATTTTTTTTAAGTCAAAATTAAAAATTCAAAAAATCAAAACCTATCTCTGTGGGCATTACTTTTTAACATGCGTATTTGGTACGGAATGGTTTTTGAATGTGATAAGTTATAAATGCATGTGAATGTACGTATATACATTAAGCTTAAGCGGCTTGCTGCATGCCAATCATTTTTGAATTTTGACTTTTTAATTTTTACTTAACAAATGAATCACTTATCATTTATAACAGCCTATATTGGATATAACTCTGCCTGGTTCCTGATGATCCTGGTTGCCATTGTTAGCTTTATAGTACAATGGCGTTTTAAGAGTAAATTTAAGCACTACTCAGAAGTTGGGCTGCTATCCGGCCTGTCGGGCCAGGAGGTTGCGATTAAAATGCTACGCGCTCACGGCATATTTGATGTACAGGTAATATGCGTTGAAGGCCAGCTTACCGATCACTATAACCCCGAAACCAAAACCGTTAACCTGAGCCAGGATGTTTTTTATAGCCGCAGCATTGCCGCGGCGGCAGTTGCCGCCCACGAGTGCGGCCACGCGGTACAACACGCCCAGGCTTATGGCTGGCTTAGTTTCCGGTCGGCCATGGTGCCCGTTATTAATATAGCATCAACACTAACACAGTGGACATTGCTTATTGGTGTAATGCTGCTCATTTTTTCGCACAATCCATTTGTATTGGCCGTAGGTGTGGCCGCGCTGGCATTGGTTACCTTTTTTAGTTTTATAACCTTACCGGTTGAGTTTGATGCCAGCCATCGCGCATTGGTTTGGCTCAATAACAACTATAGCATTATGCAAACCACCGAAGAGCACGAACAAGCCAAAGACGCCCTTTGGTGGGCCGCCATGACCTACGTTGTAGCCGCGCTTAGCTCGCTGGCAACCCTGCTTTATTACGCATCGTTTTTGTTTAACAGGCGAAATTGAGGCGAAGCCCCCCAGCCCCCTGAAGGGGGAGTTTTTTGAATTGCATATTTAAACCCGGCAAAAAGCCGGGTTTTCTTTTACATATAAACATTGGCTATCTTTATACATTGAAGTTCCCCCTTCAGGGGGTTAGGGGGCTTTATTTACATTTCGGTGTAACCTAAGTAAAAGCCCTGTTGTCAGAGAGATTGTAACACATGCAAAGCAAGCTTTCAGATATCGATCTTATTGAACAAACACTGGCGGGCAACCAATCGGCGTATGCCGACCTGGTGAAGCGGCACCAGCGGTTTGTGTTTACACTTGCTTTGCGTTTTTCAAAAAACCGCGAGGATGCCGAAGAGATTGCACAGGACTGTTTTATAAAGGCGTACCGCGCGCTGGCAACATACGGCGGGCAATCGAAATTTAGTACATGGTTGTACACTATTGTGTATAATACAGCCATGACATTTTTACGAAAGAAAAGAATAGCAACCGATTCGATAGATGACGAAGCTACCTTTATACAGGTTGAAAACAACGAGTCGGCTTATGATGCCTATAACGTTGAAAATAAATCGCGGTCGTTTTATCTTAACCAGGCTATTGCGCAGTTACTGCCCGATGATGCTACCATTATAACCTTGTTTTATAAAGGCGAGCAATCACTGGAAGAAATTGCCCAAACTTTGGGGATGGAAGCCAATACGGTTAAGGTAAAACTATTTAGGGCGCGCCAGCGTTTGAAAGATAAGCTGGAGCGTAATTTAAAACACGAGGTTAAAGAACTGATATGAATACCATAGAAGAAGAACTCTGGAACTACATTGACGGCAACTGCACGCCGGCCGAGCAGGATACTATTGCCCTGCTTATTGAGCAGGATGAGGCTTACAGCAAAAAATACCAGGAACTGCTGCAGCTAAACCTGGAATTTACAGCCATGGAGCTTGACGAACCATCAATGGCATTTACCTACAACGTGATGGAAACCATCCGTACCGAAAATGCACGCCAGCCACTTAAAGCGGCCATTGATAAACGTATTATTATAGGCATTGCTGTTTTCTTTGTTTTTACCATACTGGCATTGCTGGTGTTCACTTTTGCCAACACCCATTCGCAACTTTCGGCCTTTGATGTAAATGTTAAACTGCCGGCTACAGTAAAACTGCCCAATGTCGCCAATATTTTTACCAGCCCGGTATTCAAATGGTTTATCATGTTTGATGTTGTATTGGCCTTATTTTTATCAGACAGTTATTTGCGTAGAAAAAAACCGACAAAACAGGCCTAAAGTGTTTACCATGTAGTACGCCAAAATTTACAATTAACTAACACCGGCTTTTTTTTAATTGATATTTATTTTTTAACCATCATTTTTAACTCGTATAAGCATATAATGTCAACTTGCTAAAAAAATTTACGAAGTTTTAATTTTTGGTATAGTAATTGTATAGATATGTATGAACTGGTAATCCTTACCGGTTTAATTGTGATAAGGTTTAGGTTGAAAGTCGCCCGACGCAAGGTCTGGGCGGCTTTTATTTTTACGGGGATTTCGTCATCGTGAAAAATATCAGCCTGAAAACCAAAGCAAATTCTTAATTTTCGCAAGCAAACTATTTCATCAGCCTTACCGTATAACCCGAACACAATAATAGCTACCTCCCTTTGATAGCTATGCCAATTGTATACTACATGATAAATCGTTTTGAAACAAATACCGGGGCCAATTTTAATTTCGAACGTTTTTTCGAGTTATCGGCTGATCTTTTCTGCATTGCCGGCTACGATGGCTACTTTAAAAGAATTAACGCGGCGGTTTCAAAAACTTTGGGATACACCAACGAAGAGCTTTTTTCGAGCCCCATAAACTCTTTTGTACACCCGGACGACCAACTTATAACCGAAAGAAAACGCGACAACATCAGGCACGATGTGCCGCTTTTAAATTTCGAAAACCGCTATATAACCAAAAGCGGAGAAGTGGTTTGGCTGGCCTGGACATCGATGCCTGTTGATAGTGAACAGCTTGTTTTTGCAATTGCCAAAAACATTACCCACAAAAAAAAGCAGGAGGCTGAACGTAACAACCTGATAACCAACCTCACGCAAATAAACGACGACCTGAAACAGCTTACCTATACCACATCGCATGACCTGCGTTCGCCGGTAAGTAACCTGCTGTCGGTTTTTAATTTTATTGATATTTCAAAAATACAGGACCCCGAAACCATTGAGTTTATTGGTATGCTCCGTTCGGCTTCAGAGAGCCTGAAAGAAACGCTTAATAACTATGTAGACGTTTTGAGTCAGAAAGACAGCCTGAATATCCACCGGGAAGACATCAACGTTAACGACACCTTAAATACGGTTCTGCATTCAGTTGGCTCCCTGATACATGAATCCGGTGTTACCATCAACCTTAACTTTGCCGGCGATTGTATTATTAATTTCAACAAATCGTACCTCGAAAGTGTATTTTTAAACCTGATCACCAATTCCATAAAATACGCCCGACCCGAAATTGCCCCGGTTATCAACATCAGCTTCAGGGTACATAAAGGATTAAAGCAGCTATTATTTGCCGATAACGGTTTAGGCTTTGACATGGACCGCGTGAAGGATAAAATATTCGGTTTTCACCAAACGTTTCATCACCACCACGATAGTAAGGGTATAGGGCTATATTTAGTTTATAACCATATTACCAGCCTGGGCGGACAGATTACCATCGAAAGCAAACCTAACCAGGGGGCTACCTTTATCATATCGTTTAAAGATTAATTTAGCCGGGCAGGGAAACGCTGACGCGGTTTTAAGTCAATAGTACTAAGCCTTGAGTCGAAAGTCGAATTTATTTTGTTTTGACTTAGAACTTAAGCCCTTCGACTAAAGACTATTCATTACATAATGTAGTTATTGCTGTCAAAACTATTTAAAACACAAAAACAATCGGGCAATTACAGGCTTTATATCATGGGTAATAAAAACCTTACATTAATTAAACATTGATATTATATACCTTTGCGGCTCGATCCTGACTGGTGGGGTATTGACTATAATAAAATAACAACATGTACGATATTTGTTGCGTTGGGCATATAACGTTAGATAAGGTGGTAACACCACGAGTAACTGCCCACATGGCCGGTGGCACCTCTTTTTACTTTTCAAATGCCATCCGCAATATGGATGTTAGCTACACGCTGGTAACAACACTTGCCGAAAGCGAAATGGTTGTTGTTGAAAAACTGCGCGCCAAGGGTATTCATGTAAATGCCTGCGCCTGCGGCCTTTCTGTTTATTTTGAAAATATTTACTCCGAAAACCAGGACCACCGCACCCAGCGTGTGTTGCAAAAAGCCAACCCTTTTACTGTTGAGCAATTAAAGGAAATTGACGCTCAAATTTTTCACTTAGGCCCGCTGCTTGCCGATGATATGCCTGTCGATCTAATTAAGGAACTAAACAGCCGTGGCAAAGTATCGTTGGATGTACAGGGCTACCTGCGCAAGGTTGAAGATAAAAACGTTGTGGCCATAGATTGGGCCGATAAACGCGAAGCCTTGCAATACATCGATATCCTGAAAGCCAACGAACACGAAACCGAAGTACTTACCGGCAGTAAAGACATTCACGAGGGCGCCCGCATTTTGGCCGACTGGGGTGTTAAAGAAGTTGTACTTACCCTGGGCAGTATGGGATCTGTAATTTATACCGGTGGCGTTTTTTACAATATCCCTGCCTACAAACCATCTGCCGTTGTAGATGCTACTGGTTGCGGCGATACTTATATGGCCGGCTACCTTTACCAGCGCATAAAAGGCGCATCTTTTCAGCAGGCTGGTGAGTTTGCCGCAGCAATGGCAAGTTTTAAAATTGAATCATCCGGTCCGTTTACAGGCACCGAGGATGATGTTTTAAACCTGATTACCCGTGGCGAAAAAACTTACGCCTACTAACAATGCGTCTGCAGCGCTATGTTTGCCAAAAACGGTGCAGCGGTCTTGATACTAAATACTTGATACTGTTTCTAATAAGCTTTAGCCATCCAGCTTTGTAACAATATTACGGCCGATATGGTATCTACCAGCTCTTTATTTTGCCGGCCTTTTTTATTCATGCCGCTTTGGGCAATGGTGGCCGATGCCATTTTGGAGGTAAAACGCTCATCCAGCATTTCGATAGGGATGTCGGGGAAAGTTTTTTTAAGCAGCCCCACAAAACCTTTAACATGTATGGCCGATTGCGATGGTGTATTATCCATCTGCTTGGGCTCGCCCACAATAAACCGCTCCACCTGCTCGGTTTTTAAATAAGTTTTCAGGTAATCAACAATATACATCGGGTGCACGGTATCCAGCCCCGTAGCTATAATCTGCAAAGGATCAGTAACCGCTATACCAATGCGCTTGGTACCGTAATCGAAAGCCATTACCCGAGCCATATTAGTTATGAGTATTAAGTTATGAGTTACAAAAGTAAAAGTATCGTTGGGTTTATCACATTAAATTAAAACGTTAACTCAAAACTCACTACTTAAAACTAAAATCACTATTTTGCACCAAATGCAGTTTAAGGAAATAGTTGGACAAGCGGCAACAAAGCAAAGGTTGCTTAACTCAGTGGCAGAGAACCGGGTAAGTCATGCGCAATTGTTTTTAGCCCCCGAAGGCTCGGGCAGCCTGGCGCTTGCCGTGGCCTATGCCCAGTACCTGAGTTGCGAAGATAAGCAGCCCGATGATTCCTGCGGTGTATGCTCGTCATGCCGCAAGTACAACAAACTGATGCACCCCGACCTCCATTTTTCGTACCCTTTCTTCGCCAAACATAAAGACGATACCGCTCTTACGTTTATTGAGCAGTGGCGCGAGGCTTTTGGTGCTAACCCATATTTAAACCTGGATGCCTGGCGCGGCTACCTGGACGCCGAAAACAAACAGGCTAATATTAATATAGCCGAGTGCCACCAGATTATTAAAAAGCTCAGCTTTAAACCATTTGAATCTGCCTACAAGATCCTGATTCTTTGGTTACCCGAATATCTGGATAAAGAGGGCAATGCCTTGCTTAAAATCATCGAAGAACCGCAGCCCAATACGTTGTTTATATTGGTGGCCCAAAACCAGGACCAGATACTGAATACCATCCTGAGCCGTACGCAGCTCATTAAAATACCCTGCCTGCATTCGGCAGAAGTAAAGGAATACCTTATAGCCGAGCACCACCAAACCGAAGATGCCGCGGGCGAAATTGCCTACCTTACCAATGGTAACTTAACCGAGGCGCTTACCATGCTGCAACAGGATACCAAAAGCTACCACGAACTTTTTGTGCAATGGCTGCGCCTGTGTTTCAGCAATAAGGGGATGGAGGTTTTAACTTTTGTTGATAGCTTTGCCAAAATGGGGCGCGAAAACCAAAAGAATTTTTTACGCTACGGCATCAGCTTTATCCGCGAGTGCTGCCTGCTGATGGCCGGTGCCGGCAACCTGGTGCACCTGCCTGCAAAAGAGCTGGAAACCGCCCAAAAAATGACCAACGTCCTTGATATTAACAAGGCTCAATATATAAGTACCGAGCTTGAAAAAGCGCATTACCACGTAGAGAGAAATGCAAATCCTAAAATTTTATTTTTAGATGTATCTTTACAGATTATAAAAATATTAAATTTAAAAACCATCCCCTCGGGGAGTCAATATATACCAAGTTAATTATGGGATGTGGAAGTTGCTCAACAGGGGGCGGATGCTCACCTGCGGGCTGCAAAAGTAATGGGTCATGCCTTACCAACGGTTGCAGCAAATTAGATGTTTACGATTGGCTATCCCACATGGATATGCCAACAAATTATAAACCTTTTCATGTTATCGAAGTAAAATTTAAAGGCTCGCGCAAGGAATTTTACCTGAATAACGATAATATTTACCTGGAAGCAGGCGATCTGGTTGCCGTGGAAGCTACCACCGGCGGCTATGATATTGGCCACGTATCTATCACCGGCGAACTGGTGCGCATGCAAATGACCAAGCGCCATGTAAAAGAGGCCGATGTGGTTAAAAAAATCTATCGCCGTGCTACCGTTGCCGATGTGGATAAATGGAAAATGGCCAAGGACCTGGAATGGGAAACCATGCACAAATCGCGCAAGCTGGCCCTTGATTTAAACCTGAACATGAAGCTGAGCGACGTGGATTACCAGGGCGATAAAACCAAAGCAACTTTTTATTACACCGCCGAAGGCCGTGTGGATTTCAGGGAGCTGATCAAAAAAATGGCCGAAACCTTTCGCATCCGTATCGAGATGCGCCAGATAGGTATGCGCCAGGAAGCAAGCCGTTTAGGCGGTATTGGTTCCTGCGGTCGCGAGCTTTGCTGCTCAACCTGGTTAACCGATTTTAAAACAGTATCTACCTCGGCAGCCCGTTACCAAAACCTGTCGTTAAATACCCTGAAGCTGGCAGGCCAGTGTGGTAAGCTTAAGTGCTGTTTAAATTACGAGCTGGATACCTACATGGATGCGCTAAAGCACATCCCCGATAATGTAAACGTGCTTAAAACCGAGAAAGGCGATGCCCGCTTGCAAAAAACCGACATATTTAAAAAGATCATGTGGTTTAGCTACCCGCGCGAAGAAGCGTGGATACCGATGCCCATAGCCAAGGTTAAAGAAATTCAGCAGCAAAACCGTGAAGGTATTATACCTGCCGACCTGGGCGAGCTGGAGATGGAGGAAACCGAGGTAATAAAAGCGCTTGACTACGAAAACGTAGTTGGCCAAGACAGCCTTACCCGTTTAGACGACCGTAACCGCGCCAAAAATCAAAAGAAAAACAACAATAATAAAAACCGTAACCAACAGCAAAAACCTGGCGGTGCCGAAGGCAGGCCTGCAAACCAGCCCCGCCCGCAAGGTGCAGCCTCGGTAGCCGAGCGCCCCGCCGGTGCCCCTGAAGGTAACCGGCCGCCAAAGAGTAACAGGCCGCAGCAGCAAGGCAACAAGCCGCCTCAAAACCAGGGCAACCGTACACCACAGCAACAGGGGCAAAAACCCCAGCAGCAGCATGGCCCGCAACAAGGGCCAAGGCCACAACAGCAACACGGTCCGCAACAGGGCCCAAAGCCACAGCAACAAGGTAACCGCCCGCCGCAGGAAGGCGGCAGCAGGCCCGAAGGTGGCGGCAACAACAGGCGCCACAGGCCAAACCGCCCCAATAATCAAAACCGGAATAACAATAACCCGCCACAGGATAATACGCCCCAATAAAATGAAACGGTTTATCAAAATACTTTACCCGGCTGTATGTGTACTAATCACCATGCTGTTGGGTAGCTGTACCGATCCTGGCGCAATTGTAGATACCAACACACAAATTGCCGATCATAACTGGTCGTACGTAAACCGGGCTAAGTTTGATTGTAAGATAGATGACGAAAAAGCCGCCTACAACCTGTACTTTAACCTGCGGGTAACCGATGCCTACAAATACTCCAACCTGTTTGTACTTATCCATCAAAAAAGCCCCAACGGCTACATTAAAACCACCCGTTACGAATTGAAACTGGCCAGTAAAGATGGCGAGTGGCTGGGCAAAGGATCGGGTAATTTATATAGCTACCAGGTCCCTTTTCAAAGCGGTTTTAAATTCCCGGTTAAGGGCATTTACCATTTTGAGATTGAACAAAACATGCGCGACAATCCCCTGCACGAAGTGAGTGATGTGGGGATACGGGTGGAGAAGGCGAAGTAATTACCAGCCAGGCTTCCGTTAATTAATGACACAATTGGTAAATATCGAACAATGAAGATATTGGTGTTCAATATCCAACATCAGGAAAATCGCGTTTAGCCTTTTTCATCTACAAACGGTTAACTTTTACAAAATAATACACTTTTAAGCTAACTTGTAGAGCAATGTCATTAAGTTAACGTGAGTTCGATATAAGCCGCTAACATCAACTGATTAACAAAATATGCTTAGTTATTGATATTCAATTAATTGAATAATTAAATATCGCTCGAGATTTTCTTAATCTTATCCCGAACACACGTTATTTAACGAGATTTTTGCTTTTATTTGTATCAAAACCCTTATCACATGACATTAGCATTTTTAAATATTGGTGTGCCTGAACTTTTAATAGTTTTAGTTTTTGGTTTCTTTTTGCTTATAGTAATAGGCAAGTATGGTCGAAATACTGCCCTGGGTTATTGGGGTTCGGTTTTGCTTGCCATTTTTACTACACCTTTGATAGCGTTCTTGGTGATATTAGTATTGCGGCGCAAAAAGAAATAATTTAAGGATTTTCTGCCCCAGCGGGGGGAAAGCTTGGTAGTGAAAAAAATTCAAGATTGAGCTCCGTGCCAGAGGTACGGAACGTTAGTTAGCGTACCTCTGGCACGCAAAAACGTTATTTCATTTATGCTACAAAGCTTTTGCTCCTCTGGAGCATCCTGTCAATTACTTGACTTAAAGCAATTCCCTGGATCCACATTCATTATTTTGATGTTACTGGCACCCTTGTTCGCCCTTTCCTTACTTACAATTGACTATGGAACTATATAACCCACGCCAAATACCGTATGCGTATAGGCCTGGCCGTTTGTATCCTGCAGCACTACTTTATTATCGTTGTAAATGGTATAAGAGATGGTGTTGGAAACATCAGACAGCAGGCTAAATGAAAGGAAGCCTGTTGATTGCAATTGCTCGGAATAAGTGTATGTCGTTCCTTTGGCCACAGCCAACGAATTTGCCACTAATTTTTCTGGGGCACCAGCGGTGGCAGAGGTTGTTACCGTTAAATTAAAGTCGGCGCTGCCGCTTATGGTAATTTTAACAGTATGCAGTGCCGGCGTAACAGCATCATTCTTTTTTGAGCAGGAAGCAGTCAAAATGCAAAGGATGGAAATCACTATCAGTTTTAATTGCTTCATCAGTTATTTGCGGGTTTAAAATTAGATGAACCTTGTTGAATATATACTACTCATTAACACCCATCACATCAGGGTTTCTCAAAATACTCCAGCCTTAGTTCCTCCCCGTCAAATACCGCGTAGGTATTAAAATTAACCCATTCGCCCAGGTTAATATAACGGCTTTCGGGCGTCAGTTGTATATCTAAAGGCAGGTGGCGATGGCCGAAGATGAGGTAATTATAAAAATTTGATTGCAACTCTTCCCTGCAAAAAGTAACCAGCCATTCCTGCACGTGAGCTTCGGGGCCTTCCTTTTTTGAACTGGCTATGCGGCTGTTGGTCGACCAGTAATTGGCTATGCCAACACCAAAATTGGGATGTAAACGCGCAAACAGCCATTGGCAAAATCCGCTGCGAAAAAAGTTTTTCAGCAGCTTGTAAAAATTATCACCAGGCCCAAGCCCATCGCCATGATGTAGGAAGAATTTTTTGCCGCCGCGCTCTATTTTTAATTCGTTGCTGATGATGGTGGCACCAAGTTCTTTTTCAAAGTAATCAAACATCCACATATCGTGGTTGCCTTTAAACAGGTAAAGCTTTACGCCGGCATCCGTAAGTTCGGCCAGTTTGCCCAAAAAACGGATGTATCCTTTAGGGATAACGGTTTTGTATTCAAACCAAAAGTCAAACACATCACCCATTAAAAAAAGTTCGGCAGCATCGGCTTTTATGGTATCCAGCCAGCGTATTATCCTCGCCTCACGATCTCGGCTATTGGTGAATGCGCCGGCGCCCAAATGAAAATCAGAAGCAAAATAAAGTTTGTTACGGGGTGGCATAGATGGCAAAAATACAGTTATTGGACGAAAGGAAAAAATGGGGAATTTGGCGAGGGAATGTGGAGTTCCGATGTCGGAATGCTGAAACCGATGGCTCATGCCGAAACCATCGGTTTGAACCCCGGTCACTACTCACCCCGGCTACGCCATGCTGGCCGACCCTCTCTCCGGTTGCGCCGCAAAGAGAGTTAATATATTTTTTTTTTCGAGCCCCCTCAATGCGACGCAGTCGGAGAGAGGGGTGACGCCCCGATATTTATCGGGGTCGTCGGGGTAAGTCGTCGCTGCCATGCCATTAAGCTAACACCTTTCCATTACTAAAAATATTAACCTAAATTTGCTAATATTTTTATCAAAATGAATTCAGAGATACTGATTATTGCCTCGGTTGTTATACTGCTGATAGCCGTTTTGCTGTTTATTAAAAAGCCCAAAGCTGCTGAGTTGATATCGGCAGACGATTTAAACAGGCTGCGCTCAGAGAGCGACCAGCTTAAAATTGCGTTGGCCAGGGCCGAAGAAAAGGCCAGCGGCCTGGCGGGCGAAAAAGAAAACATTACCCAGTTTTTAAAGGACGAGAAAAACCGGCTGCTGGATGAGCTATTGTATGAACGTACCCAATTGGCCGCTGCCAATAAATCGTTGGAGAATGCGCGCGCGTACTATACCTCGCAACAGGAAAAAATGCAGGAGCAAAAGGTGGAGATAGAACAAATTCGCAAGCAGTTTCAGCAGGAGTTTGAAAACGTGGCCGAAAAACTGCTGAAAGAAAAATCAAAAGAGTTTATTGATGTAAACCGCAACAATCTTGACCAGATTTTAAATCCGCTTAAAGAAAACCTGAAAGCTTTTGAAGATAAGGTAGAGAAAGTTTACAACATGGAAGCCGCCGAGCGCAATACCCTGAAAGGCGTGATAACCCAGCTGATGGACCTGAACAAACAGATAAGCGACGAGGCACAGAATTTAACCAGGGCGCTTAAAGGCGACAACAAAAAGCAAGGCAACTGGGGCGAGGTGATCCTGGAACGGGTGCTGGAACGGTCGGGCCTGGTTAAGGACCAGGAATACCGCATACAGGCTGCCATGCAGGCCAATGACGGCACCCGCTATCAGCCCGATGTAATTATCGACCTGCCGGATGAAAAGCACCTGGTTATTGACTCAAAGGTTTCGCTGATAGCTTACGAAAGGCTGATAAGCGCCGAAACCGAAGAAGACCGTAAGTTATTTGCCAAAGCGCATGTAGAATCGATTAAAAACCACATTGGCGGTTTATCTGCCAAAAAATATCACGACCTGTATAAAATAAACTCGCCCGATTTTGTGTTGCTTTTTGTGCCTATAGAATCGTCGTTCAGCATAGCTGTACAGTTGGATGGCGAGCTGTTTAACTATGCCTGGGATAAAAAGGTGGTGATAGTAAGCCCATCTACCCTGCTGGCTACCCTGCGTACCATTGCCAGCATGTGGAAACAGGAGCGCCAAAACCGTAACGTACTGGAGATAGCCCGCCTTAGCGGCGATATGTATGATAAATTTGTTGGCTTTTTAGGCGATATGGATAATATTGGCAAAAACATTACCTATACCCAAAATGCTTATAACAGCGCCGTAAATAAACTATCAGACGGCCGCGGAAACCTGACCACCACAGCCGAAAAAATCAAAAAACTGGGCGCAAAAGCCGATAAACAAATTGACAACAAGTATTTGGGAGAAGAGAGCTGAAGGCCGAAGGCTTAAAGCAGAAAGCAAAAAACTGAAAGCGAAAGGCGTGAAGCTGAAAACTGATAAAAGTATTAGCCTGTTTAGTTAAGATTTTGGGTTTTCTGCTTTGAGCTTTCCGCTTTAAGCTAAAAATCCACCCCGTAACAGAAGGTGGATTTTTTTGATATATATAGTGAAACTTTGCCCGTAACCGGAAAACTTAGTTGGTCATTTTAGCGATATTGAAGCTTTCGAAAGCCATTTTTTGATTGTACTCGTTGGCAATGCCCTTATAATTAATCAGGTCGACGATGGTCCCGATAAAGCAAAAGCCTGCGGTAAAAAAGTATACAATGCCCATTCCAATCTGGTCGGTCAGGAAGCGCTGAATACCTGATACACCCAGGAAACCCGCAAGTGTGGCCAGCAAAATATCCTGGGGGTTGCGGCGTTTGCTGGCGTAAACACCCATAAAATAACGTTGTTGATTTTCGGTTAAAGCGGCGGTGGCCTGTTGTACAAAAGAAAATTCTTCAGGAGTCATTCCGTCGAACATCATATATGAATTTGGGTAAGTGCTCATTTTAGTAATGGTTAATTTTGTGTTTGTTTTGATGATATAAAGGTACATCGGCACATAACAAACACCTACGGGATATAGGTTAGCAGGGCTAACAAGTCGGTGAAACCGTGGGTTTTAGCGGTGAAAAGTTTATCGTCGGATAAAGCCTTGATAGTTTGAACGGAAGAGATTAACGCGAATTAGTATGTATATTCTGTGAAATATCGCCAGCACCGCCGGTATAGCTAACCAATGGGCATGAAATGAATTGGAAATTTGCCCGTGAAACAGGTAGATGATGGAGTGCCCCAAACCGCAGCCGGGGCACCAGTTTATGCCCATGAGTTTTAAAGGGCACAATGTAAAATGCGATGTGGCCTGCGGCGAAGTAAACGCCAGGCACAGCATGGCGGTAATCCAGAAAATGAGTTCAAAATATTTGCGAAATAGCCGTTTAATCAACCTTGTTTGATTTATTGGTAAACAGTAAAGATACTGCAAACGCCAATAAAACGCCAACTAACAAAGCACCGAAAATGCGGCCCGAAAAATCGCGCAACGTATTTGCAGATGATACATAACTGAAATATAATATGCTTGCAAAAACGGTTACAATTCCGCCGGCAATTAAAATTTTAAAGCTTTGTATCAGCGCCTCTAAAAAACCCATCTGCCCCTTGCATTCGTTTTGCCTATAACTGTAAATGCCAATAAGCAACCCTATGGCTGGTATAATAAACGAAAAGTATTCAAGCGTGGCTACTTTGTCGCTGGTGGGTACAATGCCCGAACTGTGCATCACAAACATCCAGATTCCACTTAATACACCAATAATAACGCCCCAAATAATTGCATTCTTCATAATAATAACATTTTGGTTTTTAAAAATTAGGTTCAGCTCCGGGGGAAATAATACCCTAATTTATCATTAAAAAGTAAATAAGCCACCATATTGTTTGCATTGTTTTATAGTATTTATAGCTGTTTATTTAAAAAGGCTTTTTGCGTACATTTGCAGCAGTTTGAACATCCGTGATATATTAGATAGGTATAAAGCTGATGACCGGATTAAAGCATTGGCCCTTGCGCTTAATGCTTCTAAAAATCCAAGGGTACAGCTGCGTGGTTTAGTCGGATCGAGTGATGCGGCCATGGCGGTAGCTTTATATTTTTTGCAGCACAAGCACATGGTGTTTGTATTGCCCGAGCGCGAGGAAGCCGGCTATTTCCAGGCCGACCTGGAAAACCTTACAGGCAAAGAAGTATTGCTTTTCCCCTCATCCTACCGCAAGCCCTTTGAATTTACCCAGCCCGATAGCAGCAATGTGCTGGCACGGGCCGAAGTACTCAACGAACTTAACCATGCTTCGGAATTTGGCCAGTTGATAGTTACCTACCCCGAGGCCCTGGCCGAAAAGGTGATTGACCGGGCGTCCCTCGAAAAAAACACGCTCGAAATTGCAGTAAGCAATAAACTCAGCATAGAGTTTATCAATGAGTTTTTAATTGAATACGATTTTGAGCGCGTTGAATTTGTGTACGAGCCTGGGCAGTTTTCTGTGCGTGGCGGCATTGTAGATATCTTTTCATTCTCGCACAACCTGCCTTACCGGGTGGAGTTTTTTGGAGATTTTATTGAATCTATCCGCACGTTCGAGATCGAGAGCCAGCTTTCTGTTGAGCAGGTAAAAACCATTACCATTGTGCCCAATGTACAATCTAAATTTTTAACCGAGAGCAATATCTCGCTGTTAGAATATGTAGAGCCAGGTACCCAGGTTTGGATTAAGGACGTACAGTTTACATTGGATATCATTCAAAGTGGCTTTAAAAAAGCCACCAACTTGTGGAAAGCATTATCTGTAGACGAAAAAACCCAAAACCCCGACTGGATTGACCCTAAATTTGGCTTCACCGACGAGAAACTTATTGCCGACCAGCTGTTTGATTTCCCCGTGGTGGAGTTTGGCAAACAGTTTTTTTATCAGCCAGGCGCATCAATCAACTTTGACATGCGCCCGCAGCCATCTTTCAATAAGGATTTTACGCTGCTGATCCATAACTTCAAAAATAACGAGGCGGAAAAGATTGAAAATTTTATCCTTACCGATTCATCGCGCCAGGTGGAGCGTTTGTATGCCATATTGGATGATTTGGATAAAACGGTAAAATTTACCCCGGTAAGTATCTCCATCCGCGAAGGTTTTGTTGACCACGAACAAAAACTAGCCTGCTACACCGATCATCAGATTTTTGATCGTTATTATAAATACAAGCTTAAAAAAGGCTATCAGCGCTCGCAAGCCATCACCCTAAAAGAACTGCGCGACCTGAAACCAGGTGATTATGTTACCCATATTGACCATGGTATAGGCAAATACGCCGGCCTTGAAAAAGTAGAGGTAAACGGCAAGCAGCAGGAAATGATCCGCCTGATATATGCGGATAACGACTTGCTGTATGTAAACATTAACTCGCTTAACCGCATATCCAAATATAGCGGTAAGGAAGGCACCGTTCCGCGCATGAACAAGCTGGGAACCGATACCTGGGAACGCCTCAAGAAAACAACAAAAAAAAAAGTTAAAGACATAGCCCGCGACCTGATTAAGCTTTATGCCCTGCGCAAAGCCCAGCATGGCAATGCTTTTTCGCCCGATAGCTACCTGCAAACCGAACTGGAAGCGTCCTTTTTGTACGAGGACACGCCCGACCAGGAAAAGGCCACTGCCGACTTTAAAAAAGATATGGAATCGCCACATCCTATGGATAGGCTTATCTGCGGCGATGTGGGCTTTGGCAAGACCGAAGTGGCCGTTCGTGCGGCGTTTAAGGCCGTTGCCGATAGCAAACAGGTGGCCATATTAGTACCAACCACCATTTTAGCGGCCCAGCACTACAAAACATTTACCGATAGGCTTAAGGGGTTCCCGGCTAATATAGATTACATTAACCGCTTTAAAACCAGCAAACAAATAAAGGATACTTTAGAGAAGCTCAAGGACGGCAAGGTAGATATCATTATAGGTACCCACCGCCTGGTAAGCAAGGATGTAAAGTTTAAAGACCTGGGGTTGATGATAATTGACGAGGAGCAAAAGTTTGGCGTAAGCACCAAAGAGAAGCTGAAGCAAATGCGTGCCAATGTAGATACGCTTACATTAACCGCAACGCCGATTCCCCGTACCCTGCATTTTTCGCTAATGGGCGCAAGGGATCTGTCCATCATATCAACACCACCGCCGAACAGGCAGCCGGTAGTTACCGAACTGCATGTGTTTAACGATAAACTGATTAAAGAAGCTGTTGAGTTTGAAATTGAGCGAGACGGCCAGGTATTCTTTATCCACAATCGCGTAGCCGATTTGCCACAATTAGGCGGCATGATTCACAAACTGGTACCTAAAGCCCGCATTGGCATTGCCCACGGCCAGTTGGAAGGCGATGCGCTTGAAGATGTAATGCTAAAATTTGTAAACCACGAGTACGATGTGCTGGTGGCTACCACTATTATTGAAGCCGGCCTTGATATCCCGAACGCCAATACCATCATCATCAACTACGCCCACATGTTTGGACTGAGCGATTTGCACCAGATGCGCGGTCGCGTGGGCAGGAGCAACAAAAAAGCTTACTGTTACCTGCTCAGCCCGCCATTATCAACGCTCACCAACGAGGCCCGCAAGCGCCTTAGCGCCATTGAGGAGTTTAGCGACCTGGGCAGTGGCTTTAACGTAGCCATGCGCGATTTGGACATTCGCGGCAGTGGCAACTTGCTTGGAGCCGAGCAAAGCGGCTTTATTGCCGAAATAGGCTTCGAGATGTACCATAAAATTTTGGACGAAGCCATCCAGGAGCTGAAAGACGATGAATTTAAAGGCGTATTCCCGGATGATAAGCCACGTCCATATATTTCCTTCACCCAGATAGATACCGACCAGGAGATTTTGATCCCCGATGAATATGTGACCAATTTGTCTGAACGTTATAACTTATACACCGAATTATCCAAACTGGAGCGGGAGATTGAGTTATCGGCCTTCCAACAACAACTGCATGACCGTTTTGGTCCAATACCACCACAGGTACATGACTTGTTAAACACCATGCGCCTGCAATGGATGGGCAAGGCAATTGGTTTTGAAAAAATATCGTTGAAGAAGAATGTGCTTCGTGGTTATTTTATAACTAACCAGCAATCATCGTACTTTGAAACCGAGGCATTCCATAATGTGCTTGCTTTTGTGCAGGCCAACCCAAGGCGCACCAATTTAAAGGAAGTGAAAAACACGCTCAGGCTGAGTGTTGAAGGCGTGCATAGTATTGACCAGGCGCTGGTATTTTTAAATGAGATGGCGGGCTTGGTTGGGGCGTAAGTATTAATCCCAGGTCACCTCTACATAATCCTTATAAAGTTTGAATTTCTCATCGACCGAAAGAATTATAGCGTTTTCTTCCATTGCCGTAGCAATTAGCAATCGATCAAACGGGTCGCGGTGATTTTCAAAAAGCGGGATTTGTTGATATTTATAAATATGTTCTTTTTGAATGTTCAGGTAGGTGAAGCTATCAGTAAGGGCTTGGCTATAGATATCTTCTACAGTGGCGTGAAAGGTGGGAAGCTTTCCGATCTTTAATTTAATGGCCGACTCGAATAGGCTTACCTGGCTAATAAGATAATATTATCCGTTTGCTCCAATATTTCTAATGCACTGGTTGGGATTTTGGGGTTGTCTTCCTGAAACCAAAGTAAGCAATGCGTATCTAACAGATACCTTTTATTGGCCATTACATATAATCTTTAAGATCATCCAGGGGCTCGTTAAAATCATCCGGCAAAGAAACCTTGCCCTTTAATCCGCCCGGAGTCCTTTTAAGCGGTTTCTGTTCTTCTGGTTCTGTTAAAAACGTAATTGTTACCTCGGTTTTAGATTGTACCGGGGCATCCTCGCTCATGATGATGCGACCTTTTTCGTAATATCCTTTAATTGTAGCGAGCATAGCCATACAAATATACAAAATGAAGCAATGTGTTTATATCTTTAAAAAACAACAACCGGCCAATACACATTTCTAAATTCCCGGCAGGTATTTATCATTACATTCTTATCAACGGGCACCATCTCGCCATATACCGAATTTTGTAACACCTGGCTATGGGTATCTAAAACCACACCCGATCGAAACACTGTCTTTCCGTTCTTTAATAGGTAAAAAACGCTTTCAACCGTTGCAACATCGCCTTGTGTCATTTTAAACCGCCACTCGCGCTTCATTTTTTGTAAAAGATTCCTGTCCGTTGTTTTCAGGCAGGTACGATGAGGAATTTGGGCGTTAAGATCGGCAAAGTCTGAAGGCGGTATAACGATATAAGCTACCCAATCATCCTGTGTAAAATTGAATTGAGAAAAAACATTTACGGTATCGCCGCTCTTCAGCTTAAGAACGGGAAGGATATCACCGCTTTTAGCAACGGGAATAACAATATTATACCCTTTTACCGAAACAAAAATTGCCGCGAGGATAATAATTCCACCGGCAATTGTTAATGCTCTTTTCATGGGCATTGTTTGTTATATTTTGCAACATAAATCAATCCGAAATCGATCCCTCAACTCCCAAAGGAAGTTACACCTTCTTATAAATAGCATCAAGGTTCCTGCCCATTTCTTTATAATCCAAACCGTAGCCAACTACAAACTCATTCTCAATTTCAAAACCAACATATTTTAGTTCGTCAATTTTCTTTTGAAGGGCGGCCGGTTTTAGTAACAGCGAACATACTTTAATAGAAGCCGGGCCACGTTGTTTTAATTTATCTATCAGGTAATGCAGCGTATTGCCGGTATCAACAATATCTTCAATGATCAGCACATCGCGGCCTTTTATATCCACAATTAAATCAATATCGTCGCGGATTTTTAGTTTACTGGTAGTGCCGCCGTAATAGGAGGCCAGCTTGGTAAACGATATTTCGCAGGGGATAGAGATTTGTTTTATCAGGTCGGCTATAAATAAGAAGCTTCCGTTAAGTACTCCCACAAATACCGGAACACTCTGTTTAAAATCTTCATTTAACTGTAGGCCAATAGCTTTTACACGTTCTTCAATCGTTTCGGCGTTAATAAGGGGCTCAAACTCAAGGTCTGCAATTTTAATTTTCATTGGTGCGTTTTTACAAGGGGTATTACCGGCTACAACTGCATCACTATGGGTGCTTTCGCACGGTATGGTATCAATCCACTAAAATAGTAAAATCGCTTGCAAATTACACGTAAAATAATTGTAACATATATAACGTTATCTTTGCACTCTTATATGATCGACTACCAGGCCCATACCTTACCAAATGGCATCCGTATTTTATACAAGCAATCGCCATTTGCCATAACGCATTGCTGCTTTATTGTAAACGCAGGCTCGCGCGATGAAGCCAACCAGCAGGAAGGGCTTGCCCATTTTATTGAACATCTGCTGTTTAAAGAAACAGAAAGGCGCAATACCAACCAGATCCTGAACCGGCTGGAGCTTGTTGGCGCCGATTTAAACGCTTATACTACCAAAGAATATACCTGCATTCACGCATCGTTGCTTAACCAGCACCTGGAACGCGCTATTGATTTATTTGAGGATATCCTGTTCCACTCCACCTTTCCCGAAGACGAACAGGAAAAGGAACGCGGCGTAATATTGGATGAGATAGCCTCGTACCTTGATCAGCCCGAAGAAGCTATCCAGGATGATTTTGAGGAATTACTGTTTAAGGACGATCCTTTCGGTAAAAATATTTTGGGCACGCCCGAAACCGTTGGCCGTATGAACAGCGATGACATGCGCGCCTTTATCAAAGCTAACTACAGCACTTCTGAAATGATATTTGCCGTACATGGCAACTACGAGTTTAAGAAAGTTGTTAAGCTATGCGAAAAATACTTCGGCGGGATAGCAGCTCACCACCCTCAAAAAAACAGGATTGCGCCAAAGGCCAATAGCAGCAGTATTGTAATTGTGAAAAAGCCTATATCGCAAACGCATTGCATAATTGGCGGGCAGGCTTACCCTTCATCACACCAGCATAAATATGGGTTGTTACTGCTTAATAACCTGTTGGGCGGCATGGGGATGAGCAGCCGTTTAAACCTCGAGATCCGGGAAAAGTATGGCATCGCCTATACCATCGAATCAAACTATACCCCGTTTAGCGATACCGGCATTTTCTCGGTTTATTTTGGCACCGATAGCGAAAAGGCCGAAAAGGCATCGCGCCTGGTACACAAAGAACTGAAGAAACTGCGCGATCAAAAACTGGGCACCCTGCAGCTGCACCAGGCCAAGCAAAAGTTTATTGGACAAATAGCCCTTGCCGAAGAGAACCGGATGAGCCTGATTATATCAATGGCCAAAAGCCTGCTTGATTTTAACCATATTGATACGCTGGAAGACATTTTTGACAAAATAAATGCCGTTACCGCCGAACAATTGCTGGAAATAGGCAACGAAATATTTGATAATGACAGGCTTATTACATTGAAGTTTGAGCCTAAATAATAAACCTGTATTTTTGCAAAATGAAGTACCCTATCATCGCTTACGGAGATCCTGTTTTAAGAAAGAAAGCAACAGCCATTGAGCCGGATGAATATCCACATATCAAAGAATTGGTTAATAACATGTTTGAGACTATGTACGGTGCCCGTGGCGTTGGCCTGGCAGCCCCGCAGGTAGGCATGTCTATGCGTTTATTTGTGGTTGATGCCACCCCGTTTGATGATGATGAACCAGACCTTAAAGACTTTAAAAAAGCATTTATAAACGCAACTATAATAGAAGAAACCGGCGAAGAGTGGGGTTTTAACGAAGGCTGCCTGAGCATCCCGGATATACGTGAAGATGTTTACCGTAAACCGGTTATTAAGATATCGTATTACGATGAAAACTGGAAGCATTACGAAGAAACCTACAGAGGCATGGCCGCCCGCGTTATCCAGCACGAATACGACCACATTGAAGGTAAACTCTTTACCGATAAACTGAGCCCGCTGCGCAAGCGCCTGATTGAGAAAAAACTGAACGATATTTCGAAAGGTGCCGTGAATGTGGAGTACAAAATGAAATTCCCGGCTGTAAAGAAGGGTAGATAGTTTTGGGTAATGAGTGGTGAGTTTTGAGTTTAAAAAAAACGCTTGGCCTCTATATTTGGAAACTCATTACTCACAACTGACTACTCGCCACTACTTACTATCCGCGTCTGATATCTGCTTGATCAGGCTGCCCCAGGCCAGTGGGTTAAGCAAAGGGTTGGGTGTAAGTGAATGCGTGTTGAGGATGGTGTTGTGCATTGATTGTGCGTTTGCCGATTGTATTTCCTGTGCATCTCTGGGCAAGGTATTATACAAGGCTGATAATGATGCCTTGCTGATGTTTTTACGCGCGATTTCGAGATCGTCATCAGCAAGTTTTATAGCTAAAAAATCTTTCTTAAACTCGTCTGTGGTAGCCCACGGAAATACGTGAAATGTAGGCAGGTTAATAATTTGCGGCTTAATGTTTACCTGCAAAGTATAGCTTTTGGTATTTAGGTTTGATGGTATAACCACCAGTATTTGCCCGTAACCAACGCAGGTAAAGCGCAGGGTGTCCTGCTCATGAGCTACAAATGAAAAATAACCTTTATAGTTACTTAAGTATACCTGGTTGTGAAAAGATGTATTGGTAATTGACACATAGGGCACAATAACATCTGTACTATCGGCATTATGCACCACCCCGGTAAATTGCACAAGCGGCCTGTCATCGTGTTTTTGCGCAAATGCCGAAACCGATGCAAATAATAAAAATATAACAACCAAGTACTTCATATACCTAAACACCTATTTGCTGTATGTTACCTTAATAACGCCAAATGGTTTCAAAAAGTTGCTCAAAAATAGCTAATACCGTAAATTATAAACAGGATTTAACAATACTTAACACTATCTTAAATTCTCGGGCAGCACCGCATTCGGATCATCAATGTCGGTAAGGTTTAATGCCTCAACACTGGTAATTTCGGGTACTGCTTTTTTTATGGCTTGCTCAATGCCTGCCTTTAGGGTCATGATGCTCATAGGGCATGAACCGCATGAGCCCAATAATTTTAATTTAACAACACCCTCGGGCGTAATCTCTTCTACTGAAACATTCCCGCCATCAGCTTCCAGATACGGACGAATGGTATCTAAAGCTGCTTCAACCTGACTTAATAAACTCATTTTTACCAATTTATAACTAAAGTAAAGTTATCAATAATTTGCAATATATTTTATACTTAAAGTGGTTAGTCCAAACTCTTAAGTTCTGAGTCAAAAAGGGCCGGTTTAACACTTTTGACTTGAGACTTATGACTCAAGACTTAGAACTTTAGACTTCTGACTCAAGCCTTGCTTCAAAAGCCTTCGCGTTTGATATAGCTACCTGCTGCGCTACGCGCTGGGCCATATCAATAAAAGCTTTGGTCATTACACCATCAGCATCCAAAATTGCCGGAGCGCCGGCGTCGCCCGAGTCGCTGATGCTTTTTACCAGCGGAATTTCGCCTAAAAAGGGCACATCCAGCTGCTCGGCCAGCTTCTGCCCGCCGCCTTTGCCAAAAATATAATATTTGTTATCCGGAAGCTCGGCCGGCGTAAAGTACGACATGTTTTCGACCACCCCCAGTATCGGTACATTGATGGCTGGCATCATAAACATACCTACCCCTTTGCGGGCATCGGCCAAAGCTACGTTTTGCGGCGTGGTTACAATAACCGCTCCTGTTACCGGGAAGGTTTGCGTAATAGTAATGTGGATATCGCCTGTGCCCGGTGGCAAATCTACCACAAGGTAATCCAGTTCGCCCCAGTCGGCATCATTAAACAGCTGTTTTACGGCTGTTGATACCATTGGACCCCGCCACGGCACGGGCTGGTTTGGATCGGTAAAAAAACCTATCGATAATAGCTTGATACCATATTTTTCAATAGGTTCAATGCGGGTTTTGCCATCAACAACGCCTGCCTGGGGGCGTGCGCCTTCAAGCCCGAACATGATGGGTACAGATGGGCCGTAAATATCTGCATCAATCAACCCCACTTTAGCGCCCGATTTTGCCAGCCCTAACGCCAGGTTTGCAGCAACGGTTGATTTACCAACGCCACCTTTACCCGATGCTACCGCAATGATATTTTTAACACCCGGTACACCTGTGTTTTTTTGCGTGGTTACGCGCGATGTCATGTTAACATCTACCACAACATCTTTGCTGATAAAATAGCTGATAGCATTGCGACAGGCGTTTTCAATCAGGGCCTTTAAGGGGCAAGCCGGCGTGGTTAATATTACCGAAAAGCTAAGCTTGTTGCCATCAATATGTATATCCTGTATCATGTTGAGGGTAACCAGGTCTTTTTTCAGGTCTGGCTCTTCAACATTGCCCAGTGCTTGTAAAACTTGTTCTTTAGTGATTATCATAATATTATGGCAAATTTATGAAAACGAGTGGTTGATTTGTGTTTAAGCAGGAAACAAATTACAGAAACAACCGTTTGCAGGGGATAAGAATTAGTTTAGTTTTGGAAAAATTTACTTATGAAGCGCCTTAACCCTAAATATATACGCATAGCCGCATTTGTCCTTATCCCGCTGTTCCTCATATTGTTAATAGGTGGTTATATCGCCTATTCAAAACGCGAGGCCCTGCTTCAAAAAGCTATTGTCAAAGCTACTGCAAAAGCAAAGCGCGATTATAATTTAGATGTAAAAATCGGATCGGCCCATTTTACCGGTGCCTCTACAGTTTCTTTCTCGGATGTTACCATAGTACCCGAGCAGCGCGACAGCCTGTTGCGCATCAAAAACTTTGTAGTGAGCGTTAAATTATTGCCGCTTATTGTGGGCAATATTAAATTATCGGATGTTTTATTACAGGATGGGTTTATCAACCTCACAAATATCAAAGGGGTTAAAAACTTTGATTTTTTGTTTAAAAAGAAGCGCGATACCACATCAACAACCAAAGCCGATCTATCTGTACTGGCCAACAACCTGGTTAACGAGGTGCTGTACAAAATTCCGGATAACCTTACATTAAGCAATTTTGTGGTAAGTTTTAAAGACGATAGCACCCAACTAAAACTACTTGCAAAAACCGCGCAGATAAAAGATGGTAACCTTACGTCAAACATAGATGTTGATAACGGCGAATCTACCTGGCATTTTGTGGGTAAAATGCATCCATCTGATAAAAACATCGATGTAAAACTTTATGCCGACGGTAAAAAGATAGAATTGCCTATTATACAGGAAAAGCTTCACCTGAAAATAAATGCCGATACCATATCAACCAAATTAACCAAAGTTGAACATAGTGGCGGCGAAACCCGGATTTACGGATCATGGGGGGTAAGCAACCTGCTTATCAACCATCCAGGCTTATCACCCGGCGATATTATTTTCCCCAAGGCGTCTATAGATGCCAACCTGTTTGTGGGCAGCAATTATGTATCTATCGACAGTTCATCAACAATCCATATAAAAAACCTGGTAGCCAGGCCATTTATTAAATACACGCTTAATCCAACCAAAATATACGAGCTAAAGATGAACACCGACTGGCTTAACGCCACCGATGTTTTCGACTCCTTTCCGCAAGGAATGTTTGATGCCCTTGATGGCATTAAGGTTGCAGGCAAACTAAAATATAGCATGCATTTTTACATGGATGCAACAAAAATAGATGACCTGCAATTTGATTCGCGCCTGGATAAGGATGGCTTCCGGATAATTAAATATGGTAAAACCGATCTGGGTAAGCTGAACAGTCCGTTTGTTTACACCCCATATGAAAAAGGCAAGCCGCAGGCACCGCACCTTATAGGCCCGGATAATCCTGAATTTACACCACTGGAACAAATAGCGCCTAACCTGCGCAACGCGGTTATGACCGCCGAAGACCCTTCATTTTATAATAATCATGGATTTGTAGAAGAAGCGTTCCGCAAATCATTGGCAACCGATTTTAAAACCAAAAAGTTTAAACGGGGCGCCAGTGGTATATCTATGCAGCTGGTTAAAAACTCGTTTTTAAACCGGGATAAAAACTTGGTCCGTAAAATTGAGGAGATATTGATTGTCTGGATCATCGAAAACAACCGCATCATGACCAAAAACCGGATGCTGGAAGTTTACCTGAATATTATTGAATGGGGCCGCAACATATACGGTATTGACGAGGCATCTCATTTTTACTTTGGTAAGTCGCCATCGGAACTTACCCTGGGCGAGAGTATTTACCTGGCCAGTATAGTTCCGTATCCAAAAGGTGGCTTATACGCGTTTCAGCCCGACGGTAGCCTGAGGCCCGGCCTGCATGGTTATTTTAACCTGATAGGTAAGCTGATGGCCGAAAAAGGACTAACCGCGCGCGATACCAGCGCCTACGGGTTTTATAACGTTAGGCTAAAAGAGAGTTTAAGAGAAAAAATTGCGCCTATTGATACTGCTAAAGCAGATAGCCTGATGAAGCAGGGCGGAAATGACGATAATGAAACATTACCTGTTATTGAGGAGCCGGTAAAAAAACCAAGCTTTTTTCAGCGCCTGTTTGGTAAAAAGGATAGCGTTGAGCAAAAGAAAGAGCAGGTAGAAAAACAAAAAGAAAAAACCGCCAAAGAAAAACTTAAAGAGCAAATTGAGGCGCTTAAGCTGGATTATAAAAACCGGATTGACAATATAGATACGGCAGGCAAAACACGTAAAGACATCCGCCAGGAAAAACGGCGACTTAAAAAAGAAGAAAGCGATAAAGAAGACGAACTGAAAGCCAAAGCCAATTTATAGTTTACGATGGCATGACGCGTTTAAATGTTTAAACATCTATTTTTGTCTCAACAAAATTAGAAATCGTCATGTCACTAATAGATCAATTACAAAAAAGGGCTGCAGTAAAAAAGTTCGACCCTTCGAAAAAAATATCCGCCGAGCAATTAGATCAATTGCTAAGCGCAATACAACTTGCACCATCATCATACGGTTTGCAATCATTCAAAGTGATTGTTGTCCGCGATGCCGATGTAAGAGCAAAACTGCGTGCGGCAGCATATAATCAACCACAAATAACAGACTCATCGGCATTATTCGTTTTTGCCTCGGTAACGTCATTGGACGAGGCGTTTGGCAAAAAATTTATCGACCTGGTTGCCGATGTGCGTAATGTGGAACGTGAAAGCCTTGCCGGATTTGAACAAGTGATTTTAGGCAGATTAAGCAACAATACAGATGAGCAAAAGTTAGCCTGGTCGCATAAACAGACTTACATTGCTTTAGGGGTACTGGTGTCCGAAGCTGCAGAGTTGGGTATTGATGCAGCGCCGATGGAAGGTTTTGATGCCGCCCAATTTGATGAGATATTGGGTTTAAAGGAATTAGGCTTAACCACCTCGGTTATTGCCGCAGTTGGATACCGTGCCGAAGATGATGTTTACAGCAAAATGATTAAAGTACGCAGGCCTAAAAGCGAGTTATTTATACACGTTTAATGTTGGTGAGTGGTTGATTATGTAAGTAGTTGATTGGGTTAGTCTTAAACCATTCACCCAATCAACCACTCTCTACTCACCAGAGGAGCTCCTCCTGATAAACAATTTAGATTTTAAAACCACGTGCCGCTTATGGTTTGTGGCGGCTTTGTGCTCCAATGCTTCAAATAGCAGGTTGGCGGCCTTAATGCCCATTTCGTAGGCGGGCTGGGTAATGGTTGATAGCGCGGGGCTTAATAAAGGCGCTATCCCCAAACTGGAGAAGCTTACTATTTTTAGTTGCTTCGGGATATCAATCCCCAGGTCATTACAAACATAATAGGTGGCAAACGCCAATCGCTCTACCGAGCTAAAAATCCCATCGGGCTTTATTTCCTGCAACACCTTGGTCAATATCTTGTAGTTTACCTTCTCGTCATTACTGCAATCAATAACCAGTTCGTCGTCAAAAGCTACATTGTGCTTTTTAAGTGCATCCATATAACCCTGCATACGCACCTGCCCAATAGAAATGCTTTTGTTTACCACCAGGTATGCTACCCTGCGGCAACCGGTTTGCAGCAGGTGCTCTGTGGCATCAAAGCTGCTATCATAGTCATTAGTGGTTACCTTGGCTGCATCAATATCTTCATACACCCTGTCGAAAAACACAACCGGAACATTTTTTGACTCCAGCTGGCGCAGGTAATTATGGTCATTAGCTTCGCCGGATACCGACATGATGATACCATCAACCTTGCCGTTATTGAGGTAATTTACAAACGACACTTCTTTTTCAAAAACATCATCTGTGCGGTAAAGTAAAATATAGAAACCCTTTTTTCGAGCCACCTCTTCAATACCGTTTATGGCTTGTGAGAAAAAATCGTTGGCTATTTCGGGGATAATAACGGCCAATGTTTTAGTTTTTTTATCCCTTAAATTACTGGCGTAATGGTTGGGCAAAAAGTTATGCTCTTTGGCAAAGGCAAGTATACGTTCTTTGGTATCCTTATTAATATCGGGGCTGCCGTTAAATGCCCTTGAGATAGTTGACGTAGAAATATTGAGCTCCTTCGCCAGTTTCTTTATATTAACAATATCCATTATTATCTCGTAAATCTTTTATCCAGCCAAATGTAACAAAACTGATTTATTAAGCCCCGAAAAACCGCGTGCAATTATTGTAAAATATGTTAAAATTATATCATAATCTATACACCTTTCACCTGTAGAAAACCAGATTTAACTGCAAGTTAATCAATGGCATGCGCTTTGCACCTGTTAAACCGAAGGGGATTGAAACGAGTATGGCGAAGAAAATATTAATAGTTGATAACGACGAGTTAATGATAGAGGTGATGACCTATATTTTAACTGCAAACGGATATGATGTGGTATCGTTTCACGACGCCGGCAATATCTTTGCCGAAATTAAGACATCCCACCCAGACCTGGTGATACTTGACATATTGGTGCCGGGCTTGGATAGCCTGGAAATTTGCAAGCTGATAAAGCTTAACCGGGATACTAAAAACCTTCCGGTGATTATCTGCCTGCCTGGCGAAGATGTTGGCTCGGCGCTAAACCAAAAAGGTGCACCAGATGATGTGTTATTGAAACCATTTGGTATTAACAACCTGATTGAAAAGGTAGCATATCAGTTGGCAGCGTAGCACGCACCATCCTATTATTGTTTTTTTAATCAACTATCCCTTAGGCACTTACTACAAGAACGAAGCCATAGTTACATCTTTTTGCTTTTTTGGACTATTGGATTTGTATATTTACCCGGAGAGAAGACACAGATGGGACTGCCACTAAGAATAACGTACAACGATACCGACCTTGTTTACCAGGTTAACACATCGCCAATAAACAAGACTACCAGCGAACTTGAAATTTTGCTGAACGGCGAAACAATCACCCTTCAAAAAGATGAACGAAGTGTATGGATACAGCAAGGCAACGGCCCGCTGATTGATCCTGAACTGGCGCAGGCTTTAGGCAGATCGGTTTCGTTAAGATTTAGGATGTAGTATACATTAGCTTATATTATAGGATGTTGTATAATAGTAGTTTTCCGTCTAAACAAGCTTTTTTAATACGGCATTGGCAAAACAGATCATTCAACCCCGTTGCTTTTTCCCTTCTTTTCCAGCTCACTCACAAAAATGGTTAGCTCTTTTGTAAAATCATCAAGGGCGATTGCTGAAACCTCCATATAGCCAACCATTTTTTTCAATGTAGCGGGCGAACGCAAAAACTGGTTAAGAATTCGGGAGATACCCAAAATATTGGCAACCGGCTGGCGTACTTTATGATGGGTCATAAACATCATTTTTTCTAACCCAAGGATATACTCTTTCAAAAACTCTTCGGCCTTTTTAATTTTGTTATAGGCTATTTCCAGTTCCTCGGCGCGGTTTTGCTTCTCTTCGTTTTGAAATTTAAGTTCGCTATTGGCTATGATCAATTCAGCAGCCCGGCTTTCCTTTTCGGAATTTTGAAAAGCCAGTTCAATATTGGCAATGTTTAACTCATCGGCCCGCTTTTGCTTTTCCAGGTTCTGAAATTTCAGTTCATCATTGGCTATAATCAATTCAGCTGCCCGATTCTCCTTTTCAGAATTTTGGAAAGCTAGTTCAACGTTGGCAACGTTTAACTCATCTGCCCGTTTTTGTTTCTCCTGGTTCTGAAATTTGAGCTCGTTATTGGCTATCACCAATTCAGCAGCCCTTTGTTCTTTCTCGGAATTTTGGTAGGCCAGCTCCTTATTGGCGATAATCAACTCGTTTGCACGTTTTTCTTTTTCGGCGTTTTGATAGGCTAACTCGTTATTTGCTATAGCAAGTTCGGCCGCGCGTTTCTCTTTTTCAGAATTTTGATAGGCCAATTCGTTGTTTGCCGCCAGTAATTCACCGGCGCGTTTCTCTTTCTCGGTATTTTGGTATACCAGTTCTTTGTTGGCGATGATAAGCTCATCGGTTGTCCCTCTATACATATAGCGTCTAATAAATGAATGATTATTTTGATTATCGCTTAGGCGATTAAAAGTGTAGTTATTGTCACCCCGGAAACATGACAACAAAGGTCTGGGTTTTAAATATGCGATAAATGCGTTACCTGGGTAACGGCCAATAAATCGATTGCAAAACGATTTATTAGTGTGAAACTACCATTATTAATATTAAAAACGGCTACTTTTAAACTAATATTAAATAAGCAGGATGTTTTTCTTGAGCAAGCTCTTCTTTTAGTTTGCCCACCAAGCTTTCTATTTATTATAGTTATGTTTTATAATATTTACAGGTCCTCAATATTTTTACGTTTGTTACCCTGCAGGTTTTTAAATGCCGATGGTGTCATCCCGGTAACCTGTTTAAACTGGCTTGATAAATACGCCACGCTGCTATAGCCCAATTGGAAAGCAATTTGCGAAAGGCTAAGCTCGTTATAAACCAACAGCTCTTTAACTTTTTCTATCCTTTGGTTGATGTAATATTTTTCGATCGTTGAACCCTCTACTTCCGAAAAAAGGTTGCTAAGGTATCCATAGTCGTAATTAAGCTTATCTGTTAGTATAGCCGAAAGTTTTAAAGGTGCCGGCGTATCAGTATAATGCACATGCTCAATGATGATGGTTTTAATTTGTTCAATCAGGCGGCTTTTCTGATCGTCAATTAATTCAAACCCCAGTTTGTTTAACGACGATGTCAGTTTCATTTGCTGCTGATTTGTAGGCGGGTTCTTAATTTCTACTTCACCAAGTTCAACACCAAGTACCAGCAAGCCCGCCTTTTCAAGCTCACTTCTTACAACCATTTTGCACCTGCTGCACACCATATTTTTTATATATAGCTTCATGGCGATAAAATTACTGTATTTAAAGATATCAGGACCGGCTTTTAACCAGCGAAATGAAGGCATAAAAAAAGCCTCTTTGCTCTCGCAGCTCAGAGGCCTTTACCTAAACCTTATCACAATAGGGCGTGCGCCCCGATTTGCACTGCTAACATACAACAACCGCCAGCAAATAAACACAAGCATCGATGAACAGCCCAAATCTATCGACGGATACTGCTAACGGTCCTTTTATCGCTGTTATTTATGCGGTAATCCAAGCCAGGGCCTACTTTATTAAGTTAATATTTTATCGGTAATGTTGTTGGTTGTTAATAGCAAGTATGCCGGTTTCTTGTGCTTACCAACAATAGGAATAATATCCAGTTGCCACCAGCTTTCAACCATTATGTTTGGGTTGGCCGATGGGATATTATAATTGAAAGGTGGTGTTACAATAGTTTCATTGTTTACCACCGCGCGTGTAAGTGTATCAAGCAAAAATTTATCTCCGTCGCTACCTGCCAGTTTAGGATCAAAGGCCTCCCAAAGGTACCAACCAACTATATTCCTATAATGGGTATACGTTGCTTTCATATAGGCATCGTTATAGGTTAATATGGTAAAGTTTGGCGCATCTGCTTTCAATATTATCCGGGGCGTATCCGTAAAAAACAAAGCCTTGAACAGCGGGTCGGTTAAAAAACTCATCGATAATAAAACACGTTGGATTAAATCACTATGATGGCTCTTTTTTCAAAAACGTTAAAAAAAAGCGCCACTGCTTAGCTTGTACGCAATAACTTGCTCATAGGTTTAGTGTAGCTGCCGTTTTGGTTAAAAGGAGACTATTGTAGTTGGTTAGGAGCTCTAAATGCGTTTTTTAAAAGGCGTTGAGCAATACAGCCATTAAACCATATAGTTAACAAAAATGCCCGGGCAATATTTGGCACTACCTATCCAACGGGCAAGGGCTGTCTGTTTATTTTAAGGACTTTACCTATCGCAAAGCAACCCAAGCCCATTTTTCAAGCCGTTGAGGCAAAGTTTTCAGTCTTAAAAACAAACACTTATAGCTGCATCGCCCAACTATATTGAAGCAATAAATAATGAATAATATGCTCAAATAGTTGAATCCATTTAAGCTATTAGTTACGATTTTTACTGATTAGGTGTATCTTCATACATCCCGACTTCAACCAGCATAAATGAGAAAACTGATAAGCATTCCTCCGGCCTTTAAACCATTTGGCGACCACCATTTTGCCAAAGAAAACTATTACTTCAGCTCGGATCCTAAAGAGGGCAAAGTTGGCTCGGGTGGCGGAACCGTTAATTTATTATACGAAGCCAGCAAAGAGGAGAAGGCCGAAGGCCCGATAGGTAATTGGTTGCGTAAAGAGAAGCGGCTGATTATCCATGCGGGGGGCCAAAGCCGGCGTTTGCCGGCGTATGCGGCCGTAGGGAAAGTGTTTACCCCCATGCCCATTTTTCGCTGGAAAAGAGGACAGCGCATTGGCCAAACGCTGATTGACCTGCAGTTGCCGCTGTATGAAGAAATATTGAACAAAGCGCCCAAAAACCTTAATCACCTGGTAGCAAGCGGTGATGTGCTTATTCGCGCAGGGGGCATATTGCCCGAAATTCCGGATGCAGATATTGTTTGCTTTGGCCTGTGGGAACGGCCCGAGAAAGCATCTAATTTTGGTGTTTTTTTTGCGCACAAAAGCTCGCCCAAACAGCTGGCCTTTGCGTTGCAAAAACCCACGGCTCAAAAATTGCAGGAGTTGCAACCTAACTACCTGTTTTTTATCGATATCGGCGTTTGGCTGTTTAGTCCTAAGGCCATGGAGCTGATGTTTGAGCGTAGCGGGTGGAATAAAGATAGTAACTCGTTTGCCGGCGGCATTCCTTCGTTTTATGATATGTACACAGAGTTTGGGCAGGCCCTGGGCCAAAATCCAACCCTGAAAGACGATGCCATCAACCAGCTAAAAGTGGCGATTGTGCCGCTCCCTAAAGGAGAATTTTATCATTTTGGCACCAGCGCCGAACTAATAGAATCGACCGATAAGCTGCAAAACCTGGTGAAAAACCAGGAAGAGATATGGCATAATAAAATAAAACCCAGTGCCGACCTGTTTACTCAAAACGCGATCACCAGGATTGACTTTACCGGCACAAACAATTCTATTTGGATTGAGAATAGCGATATTGCCCATACCTGGAAATTGAGTAGTAAGCATATCATTACAGGGGCACCTGTAAATGATTGGACGCTTAACCTCCCCGAAGAAACCTGTCTTGATTTTATACCCATTGGTAATAGCGATGAATGGTGTGTAAGGGTTTATGGCTTTTACAACCCCCAGTTACCCATACGGGGAATAAATGCCAATAAAGGCTATGCCGCTGGCGACTGGTTTAATGAGCCGGTTTACCCGGTATTTGATGCCGCAGACTTGAACAGTGAAGTTATTCAAAGCCTGATTGATAACCCATTTAATTACCAGGAAAAGGGAAAACGGTTAATTGCGGCGGCTGATGTTGCAGACGAAGTTAACCTTTGCCGCCAGTACGCCCAGCGTGAAATTTTTTTAGAAAGTAACCTGCAAAGCATGGCTGCTAACTGGAAACAATCTGTTTTTTACCAGCTTGATTTGAAAAACGCTGCCGGGATATTTAAAAATGCAAAATTAACGTTACCGCCTGCTTTACCCGATGACGCGCCCCTGTTAACGCGCCTGCATGACCAGATGTTCAGGAGTGAGGTGTTGGGTTCAAACAATCCATCGGCTGCTGCTTATGAGGCAAAAGCATTTGGATTGCTTGCCGAAACTATTGTTGATACAGCTAAAACCGAACTTGCATCACCCAAGCTGGATGTAATGTCCGACCAGATAGTTTGGGGCCGCAGCCCCATCAGGCTCGACCTGGCCGGCGGTTGGACAGACACCCCGCCAAACTGCCTCATAAACGGAGGTAAGGTACTTAACCTGGCCGTCGAGCTTAACGGCCAGCCACCACTGCAGGTATTCATAAAACCATCTGCCGAGTATGTTATCACGTTGCGGTCTATCGATTTGGGTGTGCGGGAGGATATAACCACTTACGAGCAATTGAATGATTATAATAATTCCGTAGGTTCGGCATTTTGTATTCCCAAAGCGGCGCTTTGCCTGGCGGGTTTTGTTCCGGAATTTTCGGCAAACAGGTATGGTTCGCTGGTAGAGCAATTGAAAGACTTTGGTATGGGTATTGAGGTAACTTTGCTGGCTGCTATTCCTAAGGGATCGGGCTTAGGCACAAGCTCCATCCTGGCAAGTACTGTATTGGGTACCCTGAGCGATTTTTGCGATTTGAAATGGGATAAATATGCCATCTGCTCGCGAACCTTGGTCCTGGAGCAAATGTTAACAACCGGCGGTGGCTGGCAGGATCAGTATGGTGGTGTTTTTGGTGGTATTAAGCTGTTGGAAAGTAACCCTGGTATTTTTCAAAAGCCGACTGTGCGCTGGGCTCCTGAATTTATATTTACCGATGCTTCTGCAGCATCTGTGTTGTTATATTATACCGGAATTACCCGGGTAGCTAAAAATATCCTGGCCGAAATTGTAAAAGGAATGTTCCTTAACGGCAATGGCTATTTAAGCATCCTTGAAGAAATGAACCACCACGCCCTTAAAACTTACGAGGCTTTCCAATACGGTAACCTGCAGCAAGTAGCCGAGGCTACGGGCATTAGCTGGGAGCTTAACCAGCGTTTGGATGGCGGTACCAACACACCCGAAACTCAGGCTATTATTGATCGCATCAGCGATTTTATAATTAGCTGTAAATTACTGGGCGCAGGTGGCGGTGGTTATATGCTGATATTTGCAAAGGATGTGGCTGCAGCTGCAAAGGTGCGTAGCGCTCTTAATACCAACCCGCTCAATAACAGGGCGAGGTTTGTTGATTGGTCTATTTCACGGGATGGATTTAAAACATCCAGGAGTTGATGTAAGGTTAGCAGGAGCAAATATCACGCCCCTGCAACCTTTAAATATTGCTAATCCTTTATTTTTCTTTGAGTTAATTGTGAGATGCTCATGCATTGCTATCCTTATTTATCAGCCTACGCCCTTTACTCATTATTTTTAAGCGTTGCCGTTTTAACGATATGGATAATGATGTTTTGTCGGCCTCGTTATTATGCAACCCGTAAGCGGCTATAATTTCTTTGTAGGATAGGCTGCCAATAATATTGTTTTCTGCCGAAGCAACTGGTACCAGTTCGGTATTGTGTTTTGCCATCAATTCGGCAGCCAGGCGTAACGATGTATTACCAGCAACCATTAACGCCGATGGGCGAACGATATCTCCGAGTTTTTGCAGCTGGCCGTTGTTATACAGATCGCCCAGTTTACACGTGCCCATATAATCTCCTTTTTTATCTACCACTATAAAATCGTGTGCGGTTGAGTTGTGGGCAAGTAGCCAGGCTTTTACTTCGTTAACCGGGTTGTCGGCACTTAAAATAATAGCCTCTTTGTTCATAACGTCAAGTACAGATAGTTTACCCAATACGTCGGGTTCAAATGATACGGGAGTGGCTACCCCTCTGCGGGCAATTTTTTCGGTCATAATAGTATTCTCCATTAAAAAGAACGATACCAGGTACGATGCGGTGCAGGCACCAAGCAAAGGCAATAAAGCGTTTGATTGCATGGTAGATTCAAGCGCGAAGGTAATACTGGTTAAATAGGCCCTTGAAGCCCCCGCAAACATAGATGACATACCCAGCAACGCTGCCATAGGTATGGTTATGCCCGAATTTGGAAAAAACATTAAAATAACCGCACCGATGATAGCCCCCGCCGCGCCGCCAATAGTTAACAAAGGCGCAAGGGTACCGCCGGAAGTGCCGCTGCCCAGTGCAATAGCCCACGACAGAAATTTAAAAAAACATAACCGCAAAATAAGCAGCAAAGGAATGGTGCCCGATAAAATACTGATGATATTATCATATCCTACACCCAAAGTGTGCGGCGCAAAATAACCAATTACCCCAACCGCAAGGCCACCTAAAGCGGGCCACCACATCCAGTGAATGGGGAGTTTATCAAACCAATCTTCAATTAAATAAACAATTTTGGTTATCCCTAATGACAGAAAACCGACAAGTAAACCGATGCCGCTGTAAATAGCTAATGCCTCGTTAGTTGGCACCGCTAAATTGGGCATAGGAAAAACCGGTCCCGATTCAAACAACAGGTGATGGCCTGCTGCTCCCGTAATACAAGCCAGGGCAACGGGCAAAATAGATTTGGGCGAAAACTCAAACAAAAGCAATTCAATGGCCAACAACACAGCCGCTATGGGAGTGCCGAATATAGCCGACATGCCTGCTGTTGCACCAGCTGCAAGGATAACCTTACGCTCATTAGCGGTAATTTTTAATAGCTGGCCCAGGGTTGATCCTAAGGCTCCGCCGGTTGCAATTATTGGCCCCTCGGCACCAAATGGGCCGCCGGTACCAATAGCAATTGCCGACGATATGGGCTTTAAAAACGTAATAGAAGGTTTTATTTTGCTTTGGTTGGTTAGTATTTGCTCCATGGCTTCGGGGATACCATGTCCCCTGATGGCTTTTGAACCATATAAGGCCATTAGCCCAACAATTACTCCGCCAATGGCCGGCACAACAATAACCCATGTACCCAAATGATTGGCCGCGGGGCTATGGAAATGTACATCCAGCATGCCGTAAAAAGATATGTTGGTTACAATATTAATGAGGTATATAAGCCCCTTGGCTATAACGCTGATGGCTATTGCCACCACAACAGATAGTGCCGATACATATAATAACCTGTTTTTTATACTTCGGGATAAAGTTAATTTATCCTGGTGATTATTGATGGCGTTTAAGGAAGGCGATATGGGAATGCCTGTTTCTTTTTGTTTCATGATGAATATTACACGATCCCGCACTTATAAAACTCGGGTCTATTTTATTGCAAAAGTAATATAAAATGGACTTTTTGAAAAATATTTCACAATAAAATATTGCACATGCAATATTTTATTGCAAGTTTTGCCATCGAAATTATTTAAAACATTGCAAGGATAGTAACATGAAAAAATTCAGTTATGCATTAATGGCGATAGGGGTTATCATCATTATTATTGGTTTTTTAACTTTTACCCATTTAAAAACAGTTAACGCGGTTGATTCACACAACTGGACAATTTATATTAATGGCGCAAAATCATTCCCCTGGCCGGTATTTGGGGGTTCGGTAATTGCCATACTGGGAATTATTTTTAACATGGCTACCTGGGAGCAGCCAAAAGGCCGGTACTTTTAATAATTTCGCAAAGGCGGTTGCCAATAATAAAACAGTATTCATACATGGCAAAAAGTAAAAGTGTTTGTGATTTAAAGAGTTGCTTTTTGTGCATGCACTGCTTAAAAGACTGGATTCCGGTTATTGATGCGCAGCGGAAAAATTATGCTGTAAAAAAGGGGGAAATAATATTTAAGGAAGGCGACCCGGTTACAGGAATTTATTTTGTTTACGAAGGCAAAATAAAAGTGCATAAAAAATGGGATGCCGAAAAAGAACTGATATTGCGTTTTGCGCAAAAAGGCGATATTGTTGGTCACCTGGGGCTTGGCGATACGGGCTATTATCCGGTATCGGCTACGGCTATTGAGGCCGGCGTAATCTGTTATATCAGCATGGATTTCCTGGAATCGACCCTGAATATTAACAATAACTTTGTAATTAAGCTTATGCGCTTTTTTGCCAACGAGTTGCAGGAGTCTGAAAAGCGAATGCGCAACCTGGCGCATATGCCTGTTAAGGGGCGGGTTGCCCAGGCGCTTATTTCCCTTAAAAATAAGTTTGGTATAAATGCCGGTGGATTTATCGATATCGACCTGAGCAGGCAGGATTTGGCCGCATTTACCGGTGCTGCATACGAATCACTTTTTCGTACTATAAATGACCTGGTTGAAGAGAAAATCATCGAAATAGCAGGGAAAAGTATATCGATTAAATCCGCTGACTTGTTGCGTAAGCTAACGGAAGAAGCTGGTGCACAGCCGGCTGCTTAGCGCTGGTACCTGCGCCATACCATAAACCATTTTTTATTGTTGGGATATTTGCGATGGCCGCTTACGTTGTTTACCAGCAAAGCCACCAACAACAATACTGTTGCGCCGGATAGTACCGGGCTTAATACATATAAATACCCCAATGCCTGTATTTTGGCCGACCCGATATTGGCAATGAGTGCTGTGGCGCCGCCCGGCGGATGCAGCGTTTTGGTAATTTGCATTAATACAATGGCAATTGATACAGCCAGGGCCGATGATAGCCAAACCTCGTGCGGGATAAGCTTATGCATAGTTACCCCAACAATAGCGCAGATTACGTGGCCACCAATTAAGTTTCGGGGCTGGGCGAGGGGGCTGTTTACGATGCCATAAATTAATACCGATGAGGCACCGAAAGAACCAATAAGGAATAAATTATCCGAAGGGCTAAAATACCGGTTGCTAAAAAAACCGATTAAGCCTATACCCAGGAACGAGCCTATAAACGTCCAGAAATGTTCTTTATAATCAACCAGCGTTTCTTTATAAACAATGTAACGGGCGGTGCGAACGTGGCGATGTATCCTTCTGATCATAATAATTGGTGGGGGCAAAAATAGGCACTTTAATCATGATTATAAACAATTGGGAACTGATAGTAATGGTTGATTTTGTAGAGGCGCATCACATGCGTCTCCTACATGCAAATCGAAACCGGTATAGTGGGAAACGCTTGTGCAAGAATCCAGGCTACAGCAATGTGGTTACTGTCCCGGCCCTGGCTGATGGTTGCTTATAATGACGCGTTGTAAGTTATTGATTGTTAGTATAAAATATACGTAATCGCGAGTAACTACCAGCTCAGCTGGAAAAAACAGAGATGACATGGGGGCAAATGGAGTTGCTGTAGAGACGCATAATTGCGTCTCCCGCAGGATATTCAGAATTTGCAAGACCGATTTGCATGTGTGATTTGCATGGGGGAGACGCAATTATGCGTCTCTACATTAAAAAAAATACACTCGATGATCAACATGATTATAACATTGGCTAACTAAATCTTGTCTTGCCGGGATTCCTAATTTTAAGTCTACATTAAACCTATATCATATTTGCAGGAAACGAAAAGACCCCGGATTCTTTCAATCCGGGGCCCTTTGTTATTAAAGCATCATTAATCCTGTTTGCTTTGCACCAAAAGGTGTTCGGCAATACATGCGCGCTATTTTTGTTTTTGCCAGCGTTTCTTTGCGGTAGTTAGCGTAATAATCAACTGTCATCAAATCAACCTGGTATTTATAGGTTTTATCTTTGGCAGCGCCTGCATACAGTTTGCTGACAAATACCTGCGCAAAATCGGCGGACGTGTATTTTTCAAGTTCGGCGTTAGCCGCTCTTTTTCCGTTAATCCAGATACCATAGGTGCGTGCATCTGTAAAAACGCTCAGTTGCTTTGCCGTCGGGAAGGCCCGTGGCAGTATAAGCCCGTTGCCCATCATAAAACCAACCATTTGTTGTGCCTGCTGTTCTTTGCTCATCTGGCCATATATTTCTTTAAGCCGGGCTTTATCCTCATCCGAAACTTTCATGATCTTTCCATCCGCCGAGATCATGTTTTTACCGTGGCTACTTAAGGCTGCCGAAAAATAAGGCTCATATTTATCAGCGATGTTTTTATACTCGGCCAATAACTCGGGCGATACACCATTTACAGTATGCTTATAATTGAGCTCGGCAAAAATAAAGTCGCGTTGTACTTTGCCCGGCGGGCTATTTTTCGGCGCTGGTTTGGGTTGAAGCTGGTCGGCTTTTCCTTTAGCTGCCGGCAATGCAAATTTTGGTTGCTGCGCTTCGGTTTTGGTGGTGAATAACAAAAATGCCGCAATGGCGAAGGGCATAACGGCCAGCCGGCTTAGCCAGGCGTTAACGGTGGTTGTGGTTTTAGTCATCATGATCAATCTTTTTTTGGTAATAGCGTAGTTGAATTGGCTGGTTATGCCTAAGCCGTTAAGGCCTGATAAACTGTGAATAAGCAGGTTTTGATAGTTGGCAGTATCGTAGTGCGTATTTAATACCGCGGCATCGGCCAAAAATTCGTGGTTTAGCTTAATGTACCTGCGGTATATTAAGATGAAGGGGTTAAACCAGCAAATGGCTTGTACAAGCTCGGTAAATATGATATCAAAGGAGTGTAACTGGCGGGCGTGTGCAAGTTCATGATATAAAACGCCACCGTCAATTTGTCCGTTTTGATAGTCGTCGCGGTTTAAAAACATGTACTTTAAAAAGGTATGCGGCGTTTGTTTTTGGTCGATTAGCACCAGTTTTGCATTTTCATATGGGGCGCTATAGTTTTTATCTATAGTTTGTTTGATACTATATAGATTTTTAACAAACCGCAATAAAAGCAAGCCGGTAATTAAAATATAAATGCCGGGCAACAAGTAAAACAGATAGTTGATATGTTCAGGACTTACTGTTGTAGCCGCCGGTATTAATGTTGAGGGAGTTGCCGGCGCATCCAGTATTTCTGCCTTAAAATAAGGTTGTTCAACAATCGTTGCAGCACGTTGCTGTATGCTGATTAACGGTACCGTAAGCGAAAATACAATGCCGAACAAAAGGTAAAACCTGTTGAAAGTATACATTGCTTTATTTTTAAGCAATACAACATAAGCAAGCAGCAACAAGGCGCTGCAAAGCGTAAAGTTTAGCAGGTAGGTTGTCATGGTTTTTTCTTGTTTAATTGTTGGTCAATAATTTTCTTTAAATCTTGTAATTCTGCTTCGGTAAGGTGGGTTTCGGTTGTAAAAAACGAAGCAAACTGCATGGCCGAGTTGCCGAAAAAGTTTTTGATAAGCCCGTTAACATGGGTTGCAAAGTAATCGGACTTTTTTACCAGCGCGTAATACTGCCTTGAATTCCCCATCAGGTTATAGGCTACAAAACCTTTATCCTGCATGCGTTTCAATAAAGTGGCAATAGTAGTTACTGCGGGTTTGGGCTCCGGGTAACTATCTATCAGGTCTTTCAGGAAAACTTCCTGGCCTGCCCAAATCAGTTCCATTAATTGCTCTTCGGTATTGGTTAGCTTCATGTTCTACGACATTAGAATTTACTCTACAATTGTAGAGTAAATAAATCGTAAATGCAAACGACTTTCGAAATTATTTCTACAATTGTAGAGCGATTGTAGAAATAGGTTTTTAGATATAAGTATGCGGGCAGTAAGGTTTTAGTTCGCCGTTATAATAATCCTGAATTTATTATGATAAACTACGTGCCCATTGGCTTTAATGTAAGGCTGTATAGCGGTTGATATGGTTTCATAAACCTTGTCAAAGCCGCTGTGATCTACGGCCCTCGCTACAGGGCCTGCTGCAATTAACCCCTTTAGCGCGACCTCGGTGGTGGGGTAATCCCATATCGAATCGATATCTGAACTTTCCAGGATTTTAAAGCCAACGGTCTGCAGGGTGTTTTCTAACAGCTGATTTTCGGACAATGCAAATGGCCCGGGTGCGCCGGGTGGCGGTGGTGGCATTAACGAACCTACAGCTTTTAGGTAACTGGCGGCTTCGCAATCCTCTTTATTGCCCCATATCATGGCAATAAGCATGCCGCCGGGTTTTAAAACACGCTTAGCTTCGGTAAGCGCGTTTTTTACATTGGCTGCGTATTGAAACGAGTTGAAGCCGCAAACTATATCGAAGCTATCATTGGCAAATGGGAGTTCTTCCATTTCGCCGGTTAAAAAGGTGACAGCCCTGTTTCGTTCCCTGGCTAATGCGACGAGCGGTTCGCTGGCATCGATGCCGGTTACCTTCGCCCCGGCGTGATAGGCCAGATCGCTAAACAAGCCCGAGCCGCAGCCTACATCCAACATCGAATAGCGGTTATTTACTTTAAGATAATCTAATACATATAGATAGCCGGCATTGCCCGTTTGCTCCTGGATGTTGGCCCAATCTTTTGGGCGCTTACCCCATAATTGCCCCTGGATACCTTTTGAACCCATAGTTATTTGTAAATGAGTGCCTAAGCTATAAAAATAACGAAATTATACTTAATTCACCTTCTCAAATCTTGCAGCCCAGCCACCGCCAGGTGCAAGTTTTACAGATAGCTTGTCTTTCGCGGTAACGTTAATAACGGTGTGTTTATAATCGGTAGCGTCCTTATCGGCATTTACGCCATCCTCAAATACAATAGCCTTATAATTGCCATCGCCCAAAAATGCTAAATCGATATTTAAATCCCTCGCATCCCAGTTGCTCATGGCGCCGGCATACCAGGTGGTGCCTTTGCGGCGTGCAATGGCTACATATTCGCCCACTTTACCATCAAGGGCAACGGTTTCGTTAAAGGTGGTAGGCACCGCAGCTATAAAATCGGTACTTTCCTGCTCTTTGGTATAAATGGTAGGGTTATCGGCCATCATTTGCAGCGGGGCCTCAAATATGGTATACATGGCCAGTTGATGACAGCGAGTTCCCTGGCTCATCGGGTTGCCATTAACCGGGCGAAAATTTGCTTTGGTTGCGTTGCGCATAGCACCTGGCGTATAATCCATCGGGCCGGATAGCATGCGGATGAACGGAATACTTACATCATAACCAGGATGGTTGGTTACACCCCATTTTACATTCTCCAGCCCTTTCACCCCCTCAAAATTCACAATATTGGGGAAAGTGCGCTGAATGCCGCCGGGCTTGTACATGCCATGGTAATCAACAATCAGGTGATGGTTGGCAGCCTTTTGGGCTATGTCATATAGCGATGCAACCATTTTCTGATCGTCGCGGTCAATAAAATCTATTTTGAAACCTTTTACGCCCATTTTGGCGAATTTGTCAAAAGCTAAATCGGTTTGGCGGGTAAGTGCATACCAGCTGGTCCACAAAATGAGGCCCACGTTTTTTTGTTTAGCATAATCAAGCAGTTCCTGCAGGTTAATCTCGGGCGAAATCTGGGTAAGGTCCACAATGCTCGACCAGCCCTCATCCAGCACCACATATTCTATTTTATTAGCCGATGCAAAATCGATATAGTATTTATAGGTTGGGTTATTGATGCCTGCCTTAAAATCAACGTGGCTGATGTTCCAGTCGTTCCACCAATCCCAGGCTACCTTGCCGGGTTTTATCCACGATAGGTCGGTTAGCCTTGATGGTTCGGCAAGCTTTTGCACCATGTCGCTATTGGCCAGCTGCTTGTCTTCGGTGCTGATAATCACCACGCGCCATGGGAAACTGCGGGTACCGGTGGTTTTGGCAATATAATTGGCCCGGCCATTCACCACGTAGTTCATGTTGGCATAACCGCCGGTTTGCTCCACTGTAGGATATTTGGCAAATGCTCCTTTCAGGTTTTTGCTGCCGCTACCATCGCCGGTTAAATACATACCCGGGTAATTGTTTAGGTCGGCCTCTAAAATGGCTGCCTTTTTCGGAGCGCCAACATCAACCAATACGGGCAAAAAAGCCAGGGTGTCTTTTTTTACGGCAGAGATGTTGATGTTATCGTAAAGTGCTTCAAAAGAGGTTGTCCATTTATCCTTGTTCCTGAAATCGTTCACAAAAGGCAGATAAGCTTTATTATCGTCCTTAAAATTGAAGTTGGCCTCCTCGTCAACAACGGTAATATCACCCTTTTTTTGCGTGGTGAAGCGGTAGCCCACTCCATCGTCATAGGCACGGAATACAACCGCGTAATCGCCTTTAAAATTGATGATAACCTGGTTGTATTGGTCATGAACCCTGTCTTTTTTATAAATAGGGGTATTAAACCAGGTATCTGCGGATGATGTTTTGGCCGATTTTACAACCGCGTTTTTGCCTAACACCTCGCCGCCAGCCAATGTTATGGATACAGTTGACGGGGTGATAATCGCTGTTCCTTCATGCTTTACTTCCCAGCTGATTGTGGTGCCGGTAGTAATAACTAAATCGATTTCGCCGTTCGGCGATTTTATATGGTAGTTTTTTGCCGAGTGGGCAAGGAGTGTGGCAACAGGAAGGCATAGGCAAAGCAGGAGTAAAAGTTTAGTCTTCATCACAAGGGTGTTATGGTTAAAAATGGCGATTTATGCAATCCGAAACTAAGTATAAATATACTTACGGCATAATGCATTCCCGACAAATTGTGATGAGAAAAAAGCAACAGGGGTTAGCTGGGGTTAATGAGATTACTCGTCGTCCAGGTCGTACTCTTTGTTAATCAGGCCGATCAATAGTTTAGCATGTTGCAGCTGTTGTTCCAGCATATTGTTGTAGCCCAATACCACCCCTTTTAACAAAGCCGCCTTATTGGCCAGTGATAAAGCGTTTGATGCAAATAAAGGGCTTACATTAGGGCCGGGGGGTTATTCCATGTTCCAGTTCATATCCGGTAACTGAGCCGGCAAAAACAGCCAGGAACAACATGAAAAATTCAAATAGGTAATGCTTAAGCTTACTCTTGTCGGTATGGGTGTGGTGGTGTACTTCCATTGTAAAATGATGTCCTAAAATAATAGACAAACGAAGCGGAAATAAATCTACTCAAACAAGATACTATATATCTTCACTTGCTGCCAAGCCCAAAATAATTGGTCACGCTATCCGCAGCCATTGGGCTATAGAAAACAACCTTCACTGGACGCTTGATATGATCTTCAAAGAGGATAATTCACTCAAAAAGAAAGGGAACTCGGCTTTAAATTATAATATCATCGCAAAATGGCCTTGGCCATCATCGAAAGGGAAACAGAATCTAAAAGCAGTAAACCACAAAAAAGAAAACGGGCTGCTTTGGACGATGAGTTCAGAAGCAAGTTAATCGCTGGCTAAAAAGTTAAAAGCGATTTCCCTGTTCCGCCTTCCAGGGCTGACGCATAAGAAACGTTAAAAACGGGAGGTGTTGCCAACAAAATGTTGATAAAGAGGTGATAAGTTTAAGGGTTGCGGTTGTCAAAAAGGCTTT